>ERZ1048872.397-NODE-397-length-48908-cov-12.599656_pt1 | contig 48908 bp, 38 predicted proteins | sample MGYA00383100_ERZ1048872 | MGnify/ENA primary metagenome ERZ1048872 (study PRJEB29581, sample SAMEA5548370) | metagenome | biome: marine; feature: coastal; material: water | depth 50 m | study: Short-term variability in the microbial, nano- and picoplankton...
CTCTGACCGACAAAGAATTTCAGGTAATGAGAAATGCAGCGGTTGCTGTGTTGCGTGTCATTGGTGTTGAGACGGGTGGGTCAAACGTTCAGTTCGGTGTGGATCCCAAGACTGGACGGCTGGTTATCATCGAGATGAACCCGAGAGTTTCAAGATCGTCTGCACTTGCATCTAAAGCCACTGGTTTTCCTATTGCCAGGGTAGCGGCGAAACTCGCGATTGGCTACACGCTTGATGAATTGTCTAACGAAATAACCGGGGGGCTTATACCGGCCTCATTTGAGCCCTCAATCGATTACATCGTGACTAAAATCCCACGATTCACTTTCGAAAAATTCCCGCAGGCAGATAACTACCTGACGACTCAGATGAAGTCGGTTGGTGAAGTGATGGCAATTGGTCGGACCTTTCAAGAGTCGCTGCAAAAAGCATTGCGAGGACTGGAGGTGGATATTAATGGGCTGTCGCCAATTATTGACCTTGCTAGCGCTGATGTGGAATCAAGACTCAGGCGCGAACTTCGCGTTGTTGGTGCTGACAGAATCAGATATTTAGCCGATGCGATTCGCTACGGTTTTGATATGGATGACATCTTTGAGCTAACCGGTATTGATCCATGGTTCTTGGTTCAGATTAAGGATTTGATCGCAGAGGAATCTGTCGTAAAGGGTTTAACGCTCGATGCCTTTGATCAACACTCGATGTTCAGACTGAAGCAAAAAGGTTTTTCTGATTCCCGTTTGGCAGAATTACTCAATGTTGATGAAGCAAAATTTCGTCAGAGAAGAATTGAGCTGGGTGTGAAGCCCGTTTATCGAAGGGTCGATACCTGTGCCGGTGAGTTCCCATCTTCTACTGCATACATGTATTCAACTTATGAAGAGGAATGCGAGTCAAGACCGTCTGATCGGGAAAAGATCATGGTGCTGGGTGGCGGACCAAACCGTATCGGCCAGGGTATTGAATTTGACTATTGCTGTGTTCATGCGGCGTTGGCAATGCGTGAAGATGGCTATGAAACGATCATGGTTAATTGTAATCCCGAAACTGTGTCCACGGATTTTGACACATCAGATAGACTCTATTTTGAGCCGCTAACGCTGGAAGACGTGCTGTCGGTCGTCGAACTCGAGAAACCTAAAGGCGTGATTGTTCAGTTCGGTGGTCAAACGCCGTTAAAACTTGCTGAAGCACTGAAGCAGGCAGGTGTGCCCATCATCGGCACATCGCCAGACGCAATCGACCGCGCAGAAGATCGCGAGAGATTTCAACAGGTCATCGAAAAACTGGGTTTGCTGCAACCACCTAACAAGACAGTTAAGACGTTGGAAGAGGGCTTGCTCGCGGCGAGTCAAATAGGCTATCCGCTCGTGGTTCGACCTTCCTATGTTTTAGGTGGCCGGGCAATGGAGATTGTTTATCAGGAAGCCGAATTGAGGACATACCTGAAAGAAGCCGTGCAACTTTCTGACCGATCTCCTGTACTCCTTGACCGGTTTTTGGATCAGGCGATTGAAGTCGATGTCGATGTCGTTAGTGATGGAGACCAAGTGGTTGTTGGTGCGGTGATGCAACACGTCGAGCAAGCGGGTATCCATTCTGGTGATTCAGCATGTTCGTTACCACCTTACAGCCTAAGTGATGAAATTCTGGACAAGATGCGGGCACAGGTGAAAGCCATGGCCGTTGAATTGCATGTGATAGGTTTGATGAACGTGCAGCTAGCCGTACAGCAAGACGAGATCTACGTGATTGAAGTGAATCCTCGGGCGTCGAGGACGGTGCCTTTTGTCTCGAAGTGTATTGGCCGCTCGCTTGCCCAGGTCGCCGCGAGGTGCATGGCGGGGACAACGCTCGCGGAGCAAGGTTTTACCGAGGAAATTATTCCAGACTTTTTTAGTGTGAAAGAAGCGGTGTTCCCATTTGGTAAATTCCCCGGTGTCGACCCGATATTGGGACCAGAAATGAAGTCTACCGGTGAAGTGATGGGCGTTGCGGAAACCTTTAGTGAGGCGTACAGCAAATCCCAAATCGCTGCAGGTGATGTGCTGCCCAAGTCAGGAAGGGCCTTCCTAAGCGTTCGTGACGTTGATAAGCCAGGCCTTGTTCAGGTTGCTGAAAACCTGCTTGAATTCGGTTTCACCTTGGTGGCAACCCGTGGCACAGCAAAATTCCTCAAATCGAAGAATATTCAGGTCGATATAATCAATAAGTATCAGGAAGGCAGGCCTCACGTTGTTGATATGCTGAAGAACGATGAAATCAGTTTTATCGTGAATACAACAGAGGGCAAAACAGCGATTGACGATTCATCGGCGATAAGAAAAACCGCGCTTCAACATAAAGTATATAATGCAACAACGCTGGCGGGCGCTAATGCCTACATGGACGCGTTAGGTCATGGCGGCCAGTTATCGGTTCACAGACTGCAGGATTTGCACAAAAGGAATCTGGCAAAGACCCAATCAGGTTGATGCGCGATCTGTAAACACACGAACGGTGGTCAACGTGGTAATCTATATGCCGAATCGCGAAGACGCATCAACACTTATTAGTCAAAGAAGACATTACACAAGTTTAGGTTAGTTATGGACAAAATACCCATGACCGTTGGCGGTGAAGCGGCGCTACGAAAAGAGTTGGATCATCTCAAGCAAGTTGAGCGGCCGAGGATTGTTGCGGCCATTGCTGAAGCGCGCGCGCAGGGCGATCTACGTGAGAATGCTGAGTACCAATACGCCAAAGAAGAACAAGGTTTTATTGAAGGTCGCATTGTTGAAATTGGCGGAAAGCTCTCCAATTCTCAGGTGATTGACGTCACGACTGTACCGAAATCAGGCAAGGTTATTTTTGGCACCACAGTAAAACTGCTGAACGTCGATACTGACGAAGAAGTGACCTACCAGATTGTTGGTGATGATGAGGCAGATATAAAAATTGGCAAGATATCTGTTTACTCTCCGATTGCCCGGGCCCTGGTGGGCAAATCAAGAGACGACGTGGCAATCGTTAAAGCGCCCAATGGTGATATTGAGTACGAAATCTGCAGCGTAGAGTACATCTAGAAAAATGCTTTGGTAGCAGGTCAGAGCAGACCTGATCTGAGGATGTTTGAAAGTGCCGGATTAGGTTTCTCGGCGGCCTTGTACAGCAACGCCATATTGCCGATGGTTTGGATGACTTCCGCTTGGTTTGCCTCATTAATCGCCAGAATCAGCGCTTTTCTTTCAGAACGGTCTTCCGCAAGCACCTTGATCTTGATCAGTTCGTGATCGGTGATCGCTCTGCTGATTTCAGACATCACACTTTCGCTCAGTCCATTCCCGGCAACGGTGACGATAGGCTTGAGATGATGGCCGATGGCGCGGAATTTTTTCTTATCTGCCGCTTTAGTCATGATTTCTAATTTCCGGGTACGAGGAGGGCGGCGATTCTACCCGAGATCGGTACCCAAATCGACAATAGAATATTGCCCCGCACGATCCGTAATCGATCGTGAAGACAGAGGAGCGCAAAGTCAGGTATGAAAAAATCTAAGTCCAGCGGCCAATGGCTGAAAGAGCACGAAGATGACAAGTATGTAAAACTTGCTCGTCAGGCCGGGTATCGCTCTCGAGCTAGCTATAAGTTATTGGAAATAAACGAAAAATATAATTTACTCAAGCCAGGATCTGTCGTTGTTGATCTTGGTGCTGCGCCTGGGGGTTGGTTGCAGGTCGCAGTGAAAAGCGTGGGTGCCAAAGGCAAGGTCATCGGACTAGACCTGCTGGAGATAGAGCCGGTCGCCGGTGCAAGCTTTATTCAAGGTGACTTCACGGAAAATGAACCGCTTGATCAATTGCTTGCGGCACTCGAAGGTAGAGCGGTAGACCTTGTTTTATCGGATATGGCCCCCAACTTAAGTGGTATGAGCGATATTGATCAGCCGAAATCGGTTTATTTAATAGAGCTCGCACTCGAGTTTGCTGACACCGTCTTGAAGCAGGGCGGTAGTCTTGTCGCCAAGTGTTTTGAGGGGGCTGGAATCGAGGGACTTAGAAGCGAGTTTCGTGAACGTTTTAAGCGGGTCTCGAATTTTAAGCCAGACGCATCCCGCGGCAGATCTCGGGAAATTTACATCGTTGGTCTAGATAACAAAAGAAACCGCTTTGGTTAGGATCATCGTATAACTTTAGGCATGAAGTGGCTGGGAATGGTTCCAGACGGTTTGGTGTACTAAATGAACTATAGTAAAGTAGCTCTCCCGCCGAAGGAAAAGAGTGCTTTGAAGAGGAAAATCCGTTGAATGACATGGGTAAAAACCTGCTGCTCTGGTTGATCATTGCCGCAGTACTGTTAATGGTGTTTAACAAATTCAATGTTACTCAGGGGCCTGAAGAGGTCACGTACTCAGATTTCTTGGAAATGGTGTCCCAAAATCAGGTTCGTAATGTTGATATAGAAGGTCTTATCATACGTGGTGAGCGATACGACGGTGAGCGGTTCGAAGCAGTTCAGCCGCAGGTCGTTGATAAGGCGTTGATTGACGATATGGTCGATCATAACGTCGATTTCAGAGGCGCTCGGCCGGAAACGCAGAGCATATGGACACAGCTGCTCGTTGCCAGTTTCCCGATACTCGTCATTATCGCCGTGTTTATGTTCTTCATGCGCCAGATGCAAGGCGGCGCTGGTGGCAAAGGCGGCCCGCTCTCTTTCGGGAAAAGTAAGGCGAAGCTGCTGGGTGAAGACCAGATCAAAACAACCTTCGCTGATGTAGCCGGCGTGGACGAAGCAAAAGAAGACGTGCAGGAGCTTGTGGAGTTCCTGCAGGACCCTTCGAAATTCCAAAAGCTGGGAGGCAGAATTCCTCGCGGCATTTTGATGGTCGGACAACCTGGCACAGGTAAAACATTGTTAGCCAAGGCGATTGCAGGAGAGGCAAAAGTACCGTTCTTCTCAATATCCGGCTCGGATTTTGTGGAAATGTTTGTTGGTGTTGGCGCGTCTCGAGTCAGGGACATGTTCGAGCAAGCGAAAAAACAGTCTCCTTGCATTATCTTCATCGATGAAATCGACGCTGTCGGTCGTCATCGTGGTGCAGGACTGGGTGGTGGACACGACGAACGTGAACAAACACTCAACCAGTTACTCGTAGAGATGGACGGTTTTGATGGCAACGACGGTATCATCGTCATCGCTGCGACCAACAGGCCTGACGTACTTGACCCCGCGCTTTTGAGACCTGGCAGATTTGACCGCCAGGTGGTTGTCGGACTGCCTGACATCAGAGGCCGCGAGCAAATTCTCAAGGTCCATATGCGAAAAGTGCCGCTCGGCGCGGACGTAGAGCCCTCCTACATTGCCAGAGGCACGCCAGGTTTCTCCGGTGCTGATCTCGCTAATCTAGTCAACGAAGCGGCGCTGTTTGCTGCAAGGCAGAATAGTCGAACGGTGGGTATGGAGCAATTCGAGCAGGCGAAAGACAAAATCATGATGGGCGCAGAGCGCAAGAGCATGGTGATGTCGGACAAGGAAAAGAGGAACACGGCTTACCATGAGTCAGGCCACTGTATCGTGGGCTATCTGGTGCCAGAACACGATCCGACTTACAAGGTAACGATCATCCCCAGAGGCAGGGCGCTTGGCGTGACCATGTACTTGCCTGAAGAAGATCGTTATTCAATGAGCAAGCGAATGATCACCAGTCAGATATGTTCGCTGTTCGGTGGGCGCATCGCTGAAGAGTTAACGCTTGGCCCAGACGGTATCACGACGGGTGCTTCTAACGACATCGAGCGAGCGACCAAAATGGCACGAGCGATGGTCACCAAGTGGGGTCTTTCAGACAAACTTGGACCTTTGATGTACGACGAAGAAAACGAAGAGGTTTTTCTCGGCAAGTCAGCGGGCTCTGCACATTCGCAAGTATCAGACGAAACAGCGAAGCAGATCGACGCCGAGGTTCGAGATATTATTGATGGTTGCTACAAGACCGCGAAGAAAATTCTCGAGGAGAATAGGGATAAGCTCGATGCGATGACCGAAGCCCTGCTCGAGTACGAAACGATCGATGCGGCGCAAATCGAAGATATTATGTCGGGCCGGAAACCCCAGCCTCCAGGAGACTGGAACGATTCGGACGACCCCAAGCCGAAGGATGGTAAAGAGATGGATGCTCAACCGCGACCAGGCAGCGCCGTAGGCGGCCCCGCTGGAGAGCACTAGAGCACCCTTCGTCTATAATTATCTGATTGCCATACAACTATCTGTAGTATGCTTCCCCTCACCGACGCCGGACACCAGTCTGGCGTCGGTTGATCTCTGATCATTTCTTATTAACGCCAGTTAATCTTTTACCAAAAAAAGAAAACGTGCCATGAAAAAAAAATACTTCGGAACAGATGGGATTCGCGGGCAAGTAGGTGAAGCACCAATAACCCCTGAATTTATGCTCAGGCTCGGTTGGGCCGCAGGTAAAGTTTTTTCCGATGCGGGCAAGGGGCGCATACTGATCGGTAAGGACACCCGAATATCGGGTTACATGCTTGAGTCAGCCTTGGAGGCGGGTTTGGTATCAGCGGGTGTCGATGTTTCGCTGCTCGGCCCAATGCCGACGCCGGCGATTGCATATTTGACCCGAACGTTTAACGCTCAAGCGGGGATCGTTATCAGCGCCTCCCACAATCCGTATTATGATAACGGTATCAAGTTTTTTTCCGGCACCGGCGAGAAGCTCGATGACGAGATAGAGCATGCGATCGAAGCGATGCTGGATCAGCCGATGGAAGTGGTTGCGTCTGACCAGATCGGCAAGGTATCAAGGATCAACGACGCAGCGGGCAGATATATTGAATTCTGCAAAGGCTGTTATAACGCCTCTGAAAATCTAAAAGGGAAGCGAATTGTCGTCGATTGCGCACACGGGGCAACCTATCACATTGCGCCCAGTGTGTTTCGCGAACTAGGCGCCGAAGTGATTGAAATAGGCGTCGAGCCAAACGGACTTAACATCAATGAACAGGTCGGTTCTACCGAACCGCACTTTTTACAGCGTGCTGTGCTCGACTCTCGCGCCGATTTTGGCGTCGCGCTTGACGGTGATGGCGATCGATTGATTATGGCGGATCATGAAGGTCAGATTGTTGACGGCGATGAGTTGCTAATGATCGTTGCGGGCTATCAGAAAGATAACGGCACGCTGCAAGGTGGCGTGGTCGGCACGTTAATGAGTAATTTTGGGCTAGAACTTTGCCTAAAAAATGAAGGTATACCGTTCGTTCGCGCCGATGTTGGCGATCGTTATGTGCTTGCTGAACTGCAGGCTAACGACTGGCAACTTGGCGGAGAATCATCGGGTCATATGTTGTGTCTCAATCTAACGAGCACTGGAGACGGCATCGTGTCCGCGTTGAGTGTTGTGGAGGCAATCGTTGATTCAGGTAAAAGTCTCCAAGAACTCAAGGGTAGGATGACGAAATTTCCACAAACAATGATTAATGTCCGATGCCATAAGGCGGTCGTTAATACCGAAGAGGTGAAAGCCGCTGTTGCAAAAACAGAGGAAACGCTCGCCGGAAAAGGCAGAGTGCTGTTGAGACCGTCTGGTACAGAACCTGTGGTCAGGGTAATGGTTGAAGGCGAGGATGCTAATCTAGTAGAAAATCTGGCGAGAAAGCTATCTGTCGTCGTGGAAAATGCTGTTGCGTGATGATTGAGCGTGGCAATAAGACCAGTATCGGGAAGTTGTATTGAAAACACCATTCAAAGCCGTTAAGATTTGCCGCCGCTTTTGGGGGAGATTCTTGTTTTGAGAAAACCTCTTGTCGTCGGCAATTGGAAGATGAACGGTTCGCGGGAAAGTGCTCGGGACTTGCTACGAGCAGTAATTGCGAAAGAAACCGAGGGCTTGGACCTGATGGTTTGTCCGCCGTTCATTTTCATAGACATGGCCGCGGAACTGGTTAAGGCAAGCGGTATTGAATTGGCAGCGCAAAATCTCGCTTCGCACCAAGTCGGTGCGTTTACCGGTGAGGTGAGCGCTGAGATGTTAGTGGAATTCGGCTGCAGTCATACACTGGTCGGCCATTCCGAACGCAGAGTGTTGTTTGGCGAAACAGATGAAATCGTTGCTGCCAAGTTTGTCTCAGCACTCAATGGTGGTTTAGCACCCATTTTGTGTGTCGGCGAATCACTGGCTCAGCGAGAAGCGGGTGAAACCGATCTGGTTGTCATGCAGCAACTTGAAGAAGTGTTGAAGGTTGCTGGCATTGCAGGTTTTGAGCGTTCGATCGTGGCTTATGAACCGGTCTGGGCGATTGGAACAGGCAAAAGTGCTACCGCAGAAGAGGCGGAGACAGTGCACAGGCTAATCCGAAGTAGATTGGCAGAAGAAAGTAAGCAGGTAGGAGATAAGATAAGAGTTCTCTACGGCGGTAGCGTAAAGCCAGAGAATGCAAAAGAATTATTCGCCATGGATAATATCGATGGCGCATTGGTTGGCGGGGCCTCTCTGGATGCGAAGGCGTTTATTGAGATTTGTGAGGCCGCAGCCAAGTAAGCGAATTGCTCGGGCTGAGCGGATAGGTTGACTAAGCGTCATCGCAGTCAGAGTGTTACAGATAAGAGTAAGCAAACAATGATGGATTTACAGATTGTTGAAACGATAATATTGGTGCTGCATGTGCTCGCGGCGCTAGCCATAATTGGGCTCGTGCTGATTCAGCACGGAAAAGGCGCTGATATGGGCTCGGGTTTTGGCAGCGGTGCCTCAGCTACTGTTTTTGGTAGCGGCGGTGCAGGTAATTTTCTGAGCAAAAGCACCTCAGCTTTAGCAATTGCATTTTTTCTTACCAGTTTTGGTTTGGCCTATTTTGCCAAAACAAAATCAGTGGATGCGCGCGATGTGGGTATTCCCGCAGCGATAGAGCAATCAGCGCCACAATCGATGGGTGAAGACTTGCTGTTACCAACGCTTGAGCAGGTTGAGTCGGAAATGCCCGAATTTGATACACCTTCCGAGTCAGTGGTTCCGGAAGACTAGTTTTTTATGCCGAAGTGGTGAAATTGGTAGACACGCTACCTTGAGGGGGTAGTGAGCTTTAGCTCGTGGAGGTTCAAGTCCTCTCTTCGGCACCAAATTTTTTAGTTCCTACATCTGCCGGTCTGTGGAGGCCGGGTCGCCGGATCGCCGGACCGCAAGTCCTCTCCTCGGCACCAAATTTTTGAAACCGGCAGTGTTTTGCTCGCGTCGTTGATTTTAAATGGCCGTATCTAGCGTTTTATCCCGCGTAATGCCTGCTTTTTGACCTTTTTAGGGTCAATCTGACCCTATTGAAGATATCTCGCTGGTTTTTACTTAATCTGTTGACCAACCTGCGTCTCCCCCCTATAATTCGGCCCCTTGTTGATGCGGGGTGGAGCAGTCTGGTAGCTCGACGGGCTCATAACCCGTAGGTCGTAGGTTCAAATCCTGCCCCCGCTACCACAACAAGGGTAAGTTGCTATCTCGTCAGTCGGTCTTTGACCAACGACGTCGGAATGTAGCAGAGCAGTTTAAAAAGGGCTTGGGCCACCAATGGTTGCCATAGCGAGTTGAGTTTTCGAGAAGCCCCTTTTTAGGGGCTTTTTATTGGATGCAAGGTTTGGGCAATAGGCTTTAATAAAGCGGCTGACCAAACGTTGCAAGATTGAATGGGCTTTATGCCCATTTTTTGTTTTGGAACTTGAGTTTGAGTGCACAGCTAAGATCTTTAATAGAGCCGGTTGTGACTGGTATGGGCTTTGAGCTCTGGGGACTGGAATATCTTACCCAGGGACGCTTCTCGGTTCTCAAAATCTTTATCGATTCTGAAAATGGAATCGATGTAGACGATTGTGCCAGCGTAAGTCGGCAGGTCGGTAGTTTGTTAGACGTCGAAGAGCCGCTGAAAGGCCAGTACACACTAGAGGTGTCCTCGCCAGGTATGGACAGGCGACTGTTTACGTTCGAACAGTATGATCTGATGAAGGGTGCTCAGGTAAAGTTGAAGCTGAACAAACCTTTCGATGGCAAGAAGCGCTTTACGGGCTTGTTGGTAGGCACAGAAGATAGAGAAGTAGTGTTGAGGGTGGGCGAAGAAGAAACGTTGTTCCCCTACGAGATGATTGATAGGGCAAATGTAGTACCAGAAATTTAGTTCGGCTGACGAGTAAAAAAAGAATCATGCTGAACAAACTATGTTGTCAAATTGAGGCAGTGACATGAGCAAAGAAATATTATTAGTAGTGGATTCGGTCTCCAACGAGAAAGGCGTGCCGAAAGAAGTCATCATTGATGCACTAGAGCTGGCGCTGGCAACCGCTACTAAGAAGCGATACGAAGAAGAAGTCGACCTAAGAGTAGTGATCGATACCGCGACCGGTGAATACGAAACGTTCAGACGCTGGGAAGTCATTGGCGATAATGATCAACCTGAGTTTCCTGCAGCGCAGTACCACATCACTGACGCGGAAGAAATTAATCCTGCACTTCAAATAGGCGACTTTCATGAAGAGCAAGTCGAGTCTGTTGAATTCGGTCGTATTGCTGCTCAGACCGCAAAACAGGTCATTGTGCAAAAAGTGCGTGAAGCAGAGCGTGCTCAAGTAGTAGAAGCATACCGCTCAAGAGTTGGCGAGTTAGTTAACGGACAAGTAAAGAAAGTGACGCGAGATGCCGTGATTGTAGATCTAGGCAATAACGCGGAGGCAGTACTTTTGCGAGAGGATTGGATTCCTAGAGAGACGTTCCGGGTAAATGATCGTTTGCGTGCACTGCTAAAAGAGGTAAGGCCGGAAGCACGAGGTCCGCAGCTGGCATTGTCTCGCACCTCGCCCGATGTGTTGGTAGAACTGTTCAAGATTGAAGTGCCAGAAGTAGCCGACGGCGTGATAGAAATCCTAGGAGCCGCTAGAGATGCTGGTTCTAGAGCAAAAATTGCAGTGAAAACCAATGACGGTCGAATCGATCCTGTTGGTGCCTGCGTAGGCATGCGGGGTTCGCGTGTTCAGGCTGTCTCAGGAGAGCTTGGCAACGAACGCATCGACATCGTTTTATGGGATGACAATATTGCCCAGTTGGCGATCAATTCGATGGCGCCAGCAGAGGTCGCGTCAATCGTAGTTGACGAAGAGACGCGCAGTATGGACATCGCCGTCGATGAAGAGAATCTGGCTCAGGCAATTGGTCGGGGCGGACAAAATGTGCGTCTCGCAGCAGAGCTTACAGGTTGGGATCTTAATATTATGACCGAGGAAGAAGCCTCGGAAAAACATAACCAGGAAGCTGGCGCGATAATCCAAATGTTTATGGAACAGCTGGATGTGGATGAAGACGTCGCTATCGTTCTGGTTGAAGAAGGTTTCAACGCACTTGAAGAAATAGCATATGTTCCGATTGAAGAAATGATTGCTATTGAAGGGTTCGACGAAGATGTTGTTGAAGAATTGAGGAACAGAGCCAAGAGCGCGCTCACGACACTGGAATTAGCGAGTGAAGAAGAGCTTGACGGTGCGAAGCCGGCGCAGGACTTGTTAGAGATGGAAGGCATGGATACGAGATTAGCCTACCAGCTGGCGAAGTCAGGCATTATTACTATGGAAGATCTGGCAGAACAGGCAGTCGACGATTTGCTTGAGATAGAAGATCTTGATGAAGAAAAAGCAGGTGCGTTAATTATGACTGCGCGTGCTCCCTGGTTTGAAGAAGCGGAAGAGGACTAGTCCTCACGTTGTTTTCAATCCATCACCAGGAATAGAGAGGAAGATATAGATGGCAGATGTAACTGTATCTCAGCTGGCGGAAACTGTGGGTGCGCCGGTTGATCGGTTATTGCAGCAGATGCAAGAGGCTGACCTGCCCCAAAGCAAAGCAGACGATTTGGTTTCGGAGTCTCAAAAGCAAACGTTGTTGGCCTACATTAAGAAGAGTCACGGTGAAACCGCTGGCTCTCCAAAGAAAATAACGCTTAAACGACGAACCTTGAGTACGCTGAAAACTGGGGGTAGCGCAGGACGTGGCAGAACGATCAACGTTGAGGTACGCAAGAAAAGAACCTACGTCCGTCGAACCGAGACAGAAGAAACTCCTGAAGTCCCGGTTGCCGAGGTTGAGGAGCCAATAGTTGAGACGCCAGCAGCGAAAGTTGTTGATGAAGAAGCGTTAAGAAAAGCGGCTCACGCTGAAAAAGAAGCTGAAGAAGCAAAACTGAAAGAAGAGGCGGCACAACGCGCGGCGGAGCTGGAAGAGCAAAAAGCGAAAGCTGAAGAAGAACTTCGTAAAAAGGAAGAAGCGAATAAACCAGCGGCGCCGGTCGCTAGCGAAGTAGCTGAAACAGCAGTTAGTAGTCGGAAAGACAAGCGAGACCGCAGTGATCTGGATGATGCCGACGATAAGAAAAAGAAACGGGCTAAAAAGAGTGGCAAGCAGCGCCGTGTGAAAGAGATTCTTGAGGTTGAAGATGATCTCACGAGTGTTGACGCGCCAAATGACGCGAAAGCTGAAACAGCGACGCTTGGATTATCCTCTGCAAGACCCAAGAGAACAGCATCGCGTCCTTCAGGGCCAAAACATAAGTTTCAGGCGCCTACCGAGGATATCACCCGGGAAGTGGAGCTTGGAGAGTCGATTACGGTCGCCCAGCTCTCACAAAAGACGTCGGTTAAAGCCGCCGAGGTAATCAAGATACTGATGAACCTTGGGATTATGGCAAATATCAATCAAACGATAGACCAAGAAACCGCTACTCTCGTAGTGGAAGAGCTAGGTCACCAAGTTAAGTTGTTAGATGCCGATGCGGTTGAAAAGAATCTTGAAGCAGAGATGGCGCTTGAAGGTGAGGCTGAGACTAGAGCCCCAGTCGTGACTGTCATGGGCCATGTTGACCATGGTAAGACGTCCTTGCTTGACTACATTCGTGAAGCAGGTGTGGCCAGTGGCGAGGCTGGTGGAATTACCCAGCATATTGGCGCTTACAGAGTGAATACAGACCACGGTGAAATATGTTTTATCGATACGCCTGGTCACGCTGCTTTTACCGCGATGCGCGCGCGCGGCGCACAAAGCACAGATATTGTTATATTGGTTGTAGCCGCCGACGATGGCGTCATGCCGCAAACCGAGGAAGCGATTCAGCATGCGAAAGATGCTGAGGTGCCGTTGGTTGTTGCTATCAATAAGATGGATAAAGAGGGTGCGGATCCCGACCGTGTTAAAAACGAGCTTTCCGCAAGAGACGTTATTCCGGAAGATTGGGGTGGCGACACACAGTTTATTCCAGTCTCTGCAATGACTGGAGATGGTATTGGAAATCTACTTGAGGCGGTGCTGCTTCAGGCTGAATTACTTGAGTTAACAGCGGTACACGAGGGCCCTGCACGGGGTGTTGTTGTTGAATCTGAACTGGATAAGGGACGCGGTCCCGTTGCAACACTGTTGGTTCAAAACGGAACACTGAACCGCGGAGATATTATTGTAGCCGGTGAATATTATGGTCGTGTTCGTGCGATAAACGATGAGCACAACAAGCAGGTTAAGACAGCTGGTCCTGCAACGCCTGTTGCGATCCTCGGTTTAGGCGGAACGCCTGCCGCAGGTGATCCTTTCCTCGTCGCGAAAGATGAAAAGAAAGCTCGAGAAGTAGCTGAATTCAGGCGAGAAAAAGCAACCAGCGAACGCCTTGCAACACCGGCGGCATCTCTCGATACGCTGCTTGAAAGTTTTGGCGCCAGCGAGATCAACTACCTGAACGTTGTTGTGAAGGCTGATGTCCGTGGTTCGCTTGAGGCGATTGTTTCTGCGCTGCGTGATCTTGGCAACGACGAGGTTAAAGTGAACGTTGTCTTCTCTGGTGTTGGCGGCATAACTGAGTCGGATGTCAATTTGGCATTAACATCAGGCGCTGTGATCTTCGGCTTCAATGTGCGTGCAGATAACTCTGCGAGAAAGGTCGTTGAACTTGAAGGTCTTGATCTTCGTTACTACAAAGTTATTTATGATCTTGTAGATGACGTGAAAGCTGCGCTATCCGGCATGCTCTCACCTGAGGTGCGTGAAGATATCGTGGGTATCGCTGAAGTTAGAGATGTATTTGAGTCTAAAAAGTTCGGCAACATTGCAGGTTGCATGGTGATCGAAGGCACGGTATCACGAAGCAAGAAGATCCGCGTGCTGAGAGACAATGTGGTTATCTATGAAGGTGAACTGGAATCTCTGCGCCATTTTAAGAGTGAGGTAGAGGAAGCGAAGAACGGCACCGAATGTGGTATCGGAGTCAAAAACTACAACGACGTGAAAGTTAAGGACCAGATCGAGGTGTTTGATACTCGCGAGGTTGCCCGGGTATTGTAGTTTCCCCATGTAAGGGAAGCTGCTGAACGCTCAGGACATGGTAAAGGTAAAAGGTAAACAGTGCCGAGAGAGTTTAGCAGAGGGAGAAGAGTTGCCGACCACATCCAGAAGGAATTGGCGGTTCTTATCCAGCAGGAAGTAAAAGATCCAAGGTTGGGACTGATTACAATAAATGAAGTGAAAGTGAGTCGCGACTTGGGCTTTGCTGACGTTTATTTTACATCTTTTACCAGCAATACCTTCAGTGCCAATGAAAGCATAGGAGAGGATGCTGAAACTGAAGGTCAAAATAGCATTTCCCCTGCAGAAGTGCTTGAAAATGCTGCCGGTTTTCTTCGCTCTCGTTTAGCAAAATCGCTGTCAACGAGAACGACGCCAAAACTTAGGTTTCATTACGATCATACAATTGAACAGGGTGCGAAAATGACTCTGGCGATCAAGAAAGCCATCGAAGGCGATGAGCTTTTGAAGGAACAGGAAGTAACCGACACAGGTCAGGATAAAAACAGTGACTAGCAGGCTTGGCAAAGGAAAACCTGCTGGTTATAAAAAGGCAAACAAAAGAAAAATAAACGGTGTGTTAGTGCTGGATAAGCCCATCGGGGTCACGTCCAACGCAGCCTTACAGATTGTCAAACGGCTGTTTGAGGCAGCAAAAGCCGGGCACACGGGAAGTTTAGATCCGCTGGCGACAGGCGTTTTGCCATTGTGTCTTGGTGAGGCAACAAAGTTTTCGCAGTACCTGCTCGAGGCTGACAAGCGTTATTTAGCGACGTTCAAGTTGGGGGTTGCCACGACAACAGGCGATGCTGAGGGAGAGATATTGGCGACGGCCGAAGTGCCTGCGCTTGAGTTAAACGAGATAGATACGATGCTCGATCAATTTCGTGGGAAAATCGAGCAAACACCGTCGATGTATAGTGCATTGAAAGTAAACGGGCAGCCGCTTTACAAGCTTGCCAGACAGGGTATTGAAGTTGAGCGCAAGTCGAGGGAAGTCACTATCCTGCGATATGACGTGCTGGAATATGAAAACGACCTGTTAAAGGTTGATATTGAATGTACAAAAGGAACTTACGTAAGGTCACTTGCGGAAGACCTAGGTAAGGCGCTCGGATGTGGTGCTCATGTGGCTGAATTGAGAAGAATCAAGTCAGGCCCGTACGAAGAAGCAGCATCTGTCACCATTGCTGAACTTGAAAAAATGAAGGAAGAGGGTGGGTTGGCACCGCTAGATGCGCTGCTGTTACCCGTTGAATCTTCGATAGAAGACTGGCCAGCTATCAATTTAACGGAATTGACCGCCGGCTATTTTAAACAAGGACAAGCTGTTCAAGTGGCACATGTGCCATCAAACGGTTTGGTAAGAATTTTTTCAGAAGTAGAGTCAAACGATCCCGTATTTATAGGCGTTGGCGAAATTCTGGAGGATGGTAAGGTAGCGCCGCGAAGACTCGTGGTTAGCTAAATTAAAATGTGCGGCATCTGCAAATATGCGTGGATGGTTGTGCAAATTAAATAGGGCATATTGGAGAAAATAGTAATGGCATTAACAGCAGAAAATAAAGCTGAAATACTCAAAGAATTTGGCCAATCTGAGGGCGATACAGGCTCACCAGAAGTACAGGTTGCTTTGCTTACAGCGAATATCGAAAAGCTACAATCACACTTTCAAGAGCATAAGCATGATCACCACTCTCGTGTTGGTTTGTTGCGAATGGTTAGTCAGCGAAGAAAGCTGCTTAACTACCTCAAAGGAAAGAGCGTAGAACGATATGCAGATCTGATTAAGCGTCTTGGTTTGAGAAGATAAGCTTTAAAATTGAACCCGGGTGACCGGGTTCATCATGTTTGGCCCATGATGATAAAGGGCAAAAAGTAAGTAGATGGATGATTTCACAGGGGTGTAATCAACTAAATAATTGGAGAATATAGTGAATTCGGTAAAGAAAAAATTTACGTACGGCGACAATGAAGTCGTTATAGAAACGGGCAAAGTAGCTCGACAGACAAGTGCTGCGGTACTTGTATCAATGTGTGAAACAACCGTGCTTGTTGCAGTGGTTGGTAGAAAAGACGCGAAGCCCGGGCAGGACTTTTTCCCGCTGACGGTTAACTACGAAGAAAAGACATATGCGGCTGGTAAAATTCCTGGTGGATTTTTCAAGAGAGAGGGTCGTCCTTCAGAAAAAGAAACGCTGACCTCGCGTTTGATTGACCGTCCTATTCGACCTTTGTTTCCAAAGGGTTTCTTGAATGAGGTTCAGGTAACTTGTCAGGTCATGTCTGCACATAAAGACGTCGATCCAGACATCCTTGCAATGATCGGTACTTCAGCAGCCTTGGCGCTATCTGGAATGCCATTTGCTGGCCCGATTGGCGGCGCAAGGGTTGGCTTCAACAAGGGCGGTTATCTTCTCAATCCAGGCTACGAAGCCTTGAAAGAATCTGACCTTGATATGGTTGTTGCTGGAACAGAGTCGGCTGTACTGATGGTTGAATCTGAAGCAAAAGAGCTAACTGAGGATCAAATGCTTGGTGCGGTGCTTTATGCACACCAAGAAATGCAGTGCGTGATTCAGGCAATTAAGGAACTCAAAGCTGAAGTGGGTAAGCCCGATTGGGAATGGGAACCCGTTGCCGGCAATGATGTTCTTATTAACGCGATGGCCGATCAGTTCGGCGCTGGCGTTGGTGAAGCTTATCAGACTGTCGACAAGATGGAGCGTCAGGATCTGTTGAGTGATCTCCGCGGCAAGGCTGTTGAGGCACTCGTCGATGAAGAAGCGGGCATCACAAAAGACGACGTGTCTGGTGCTTTTGGCGCATTAGAAAAGAAAACTGTGCGACGAAGAATTGTTGCTGGTGAGCCAAGAATTGACGGTCGCGACACCAAAACCGTCAGAAGTATTGACGTCGAAGTGGGCATGCTCGCAAAGGCACACGGTTCTGCGCTGTTTACTCGTGGCGAAACACAAGCAATTGTAACCACCACACTAGGCTCAATGCGCGACGCCGCGATTATTGATGCGCTTCAGGGTTCCTACAAGGATAACTTCCTGCTGCACTACAATTTCCCACACTACAGCGTCGGTGAAACCGGCTTTTCAGGCGGACCAAAGCGCCGTGAAATTGGTCACGGACGTCTAGCGCGTCGTGGTATTGCTGCGGTATTGCCTTCCGCTGACGCATGGCCATACACAACTCGGGTCGTTTCTGAAATCACAGAGTCGAATGGTTCTTCTTCGATGGCGAGTGTCTGTGGCGCAAGTTTGTCTCTGATGGATGCAGGTGTTCCGCTAAGTGCTCCAGTTGCTGGTGTTGCGATGGGTCTTGTCAAGGAAGAAGATGGCTTTGCTGTTTTGACTGATATCCTCGGTGATGAAGATCACCTGGGTGACATGGACTTTAAAGTAGCGGGTACAGACACTGGTGTAACTGCACTGCAGATGGACATCAAAATTCAGGGTATTACAGAAGAAATTATGGAAACTGCACTGGGCCAAGCCCGTGATGCCAGAATCCATATTCTTGGTGAGATGAACAAGGTTATTGGCCGCTCTCGTGAAACGGTATCTGATAACGCACCCGCGATGGTGACAATTAAGATCGATGCCGAGAAGATTCGTGACGTTATCGGTAAGGGTGGTGCAACTATCCGCTCGATCACTGAGGAAACCGGTGCTTCAATCGATATAGAAGACGACGGCACGATCGTCATCTTTGGTGAAGGCGCTGAATCTCGCGATGCTGCTGTTGATCGCATCAATATGATTACAGCTGAGGCTGAAGTGGGTCAGATTTACAAGGGCAAGGTTGTGAAGATTGCTGACTTCGGTGCCTTTGTTAACATTATTCCTGGTAAAGATGGTCTGGTGCACATCTCTCAGATCGCTAACGAGCGAGTTGAGAAGGTGACAGACTACCTTTCTGAAGGTCAGGAAGTTGATGTCATTGTACTTGATGTTGATCGTGGCAGAATCAAGCTATCTATCAAAGAAGTACCTGGTAACGAAGCTTCTGATGAATCGACCGACGAAGGCGATGCTAACGAAGATGACGTTGATGGCAACACTGCATCAAGTAGCGAGCAGGGATAAACCTGTGGTCAGGCCGTTAGCTTTAACTGCTGCTATCTCGCTGCTGCTCAATGTGGCGGGCACTAACGCCGCTCCGTGCGACGAGATAGCAAACGGTGAAAGCCGATTGGCCTGTTATGACAATGCTGCGCGATGTCAGAAGGAATCGAGTGACAATGAGAGATTGGCGTGCTTTGATCGAGCTTTCGATCAGGCACAGCCAGTATCTCCAGCAAACTCAAACGCCGCTGTTTCTGCAGTTGCAAAGCCGGCAAAAGTGGCACCTAAGTCTACCGTAGTAACTTCTTCCCGTTCTAGGGTGGAGGAAAAAACTGTAACAACTTCGCAAACCGAGCGCTCTCAGGCCGTAACTGCTGCGAGTACATCCCCTGAGGTTGTTGATAGTAAATTTGGTCTCCCTGATCGCCGCTCGACGGAAAACGCAGAATACATCGAAGCAACGATTGTCCGCGTTCAAACGAATGCCAATCGTATCGATTATATTAAGCTTGATAGCGGTCAAATTTGGCGAGAAGTTGAAGATGGCCGACTCAGGTTTAAAAAGGGCCAGCAAGTCCGTATTGAAAAAGGTTTACTGAGCTCATACAAGATGAGTGTTGTTGGCAAAAATATGTCGGTGAAGGTTAAGAGAGTTAAGTAACCGCTCAAAGAGAAGCACCTGACTCAAATTAGCTCAGACGCTCCGCTATGCCCGTAATCTAAACCTGTTTCTGTCTAGTCTCCTGGTCGGTTCTTAATTAAGTCGTCAACGACGGATGGGTCTGCAAGCGTACTTGTATCTCCGAGGTTTTCTAGTTCATTTTCAGCAATCTTCCGCAGGATGCGTCTCATTATCTTTCCCGAGCGCGTCTTTGGTAAGCCCGGTGCCCACTGCAAAACATCTGGTTTGGCGATGGCGCCGATTTCTTTTCTAACAAGATCGTTAAGGTCTTGTGCGAGTTCTGGCGACCCCTGTATGTCGTGCATTAATGTCACATAGGCATAAATACCCTGTCCTTTTATGTCGTGTGGATAGCCAACAACAGCAGCCTCGGCGACCGATTCATGCAATACGAGGGCGCTTTCCACCTCTGCGGTGCCCATTCGGTGTCCAGATACATTAAGCACGTCGTCAACTCGCCCGGTGATCCAGTAGTAGCCATCGTCGTCCCGGCGAGCGCCATCTCCAGTGAAGTAGTATCCGGGGTAGGTCGAAAAGTACGTATCTATACAACGTTGGTGGTCACCGTAGACCGATCGAATCTGGCTTGGCCAACTTCGTGCGATCGCGAGATTACCTGAGCCTGCACCCTCAATCAGTGCACCTTCATTATCAAGAAGTATCGGTTCTACGCCAAAGAAGGGCCGTGTTGCGGAGCCAGGTTTTAGCGCCGTCGCGCCGGGCAGCGGGGTGATCATGATGCCGCCAGTTTCTGTTTGCCACCAAGTGTCAACAATTGGGCACTTCTTTTCACCAACGACGTGGTAATACCATTCCCATGCCTCTGGGTTGATAGGCTCGCCGACACTGCCAAGCAGACGCAGGGAGCTCCGATCAGTGGAAGTGACGAATTCATTTCCCTGACCCATCAACGCACGCAGCGCCGTGGGTGCCGTGTAGAATATATTCACTTGGTGCTTATCGACGACTTGCCAGCATCTCGATGCATCCGGGTAAGTTGGCACGCCCTCAAACATAAGCGTTGTGGCGCCATTGATGAGTGGGCCATAGACAATATATGAGTGTCCGGTAACCCATCCAACATCGGCGGTACACCAATAGATGTCTCCGTCCCTGTAGTCGAATACATACTTGTGGGTCATCGCTGCTTGAAGCAGATAGCCTCCCGTCGTGTGCAGCACACCTTTAGGTTTGCCCGTGGAACCCGAAGTGTAGAGGATAAACAAAGGATCTTCGCTATCCATCGGTTCGGCTTCACATTGAGAAGATACTGCCGCGGTTGCCTCGTGATACCAGATATCCCGATTATCGTGCCAGTTGATCTCTCCGCCGGTTCGTTTGACGACGACCACGGTGTGGACATTCGGGCACTCGGTTAGTGCCAGGTCGGTGTTCGATTTCAGTGGAATGCTTTTAGCGCTCCTTAGGCCCTCGTCAGCGGTTATGACTGTTTGGCAATCGGAGTCGAGGATGCGATCTTGCAGCGCCTGAGGCGAGAATCCGCCAAAAACAACCGAGTGAACTGCGCCAATCCGCGTACAGGCTAACATTGCGTAAGCGGCTTCGGGAATCATTGGCATATAGATGCACACGCGATCCCCTTTTTTGACGCCTCTTTCCTTCAGCACATTCGCAAGTCTGCAAACCTGCTCATGAAGCGCTCTGTAAGTAATATGATCCTCATCCAGCGGGTCGTCTCCTTCCCAAATGATTGCTGTCTGATCTGCTCTACTCGCTAGGTGTCGGTCGATACAGTTAACCGATGCATTTAACTGTGCGCCCTCAAACCAAGCACTTTTACCCTGCACCATGTCCGATGACATTACATGGGTCCACGGTTTACTCCACGTCAGAAAAGCAGAAGCCTGTTCAGCCCAGAAGTCCTCAGGTTGTTCTATCGACGCGCGATACATTTGTTGATACTGCTCGTCGGTGATGTGGGTATTTTCCCTAGCACTGGCCTGTACTGGATAGATTTTATCCTCTGACATGATTAGTCATCCTTGTTGCGAATGGATTTATAGATTTCAGTTAGGTTGTTGGTCGAAGGGTCAACGGAATCTGGGTCCGATGCACCTTCGATCATTTTGTAAACATTCTCACCCAGTATTTTTCCAAGTTCGACCCCCCACTGGTCAAAGGGATTGAGATCCCAGACCATACCTTGGCAAAAGACTTTGTGTTCGTAGAGGGCGACCAGTGAGCCAAGTGTTTCAGGCGTGAGTTGGTCAAGCAAAATGGTATTGGAAGGACGGTTGCCTGGCATCACCTTATGGCTTCTAACGAGGTCTGAAGTGTTCGCGTCTATCTCTTCAGCTGATTTGCCTTGCATGAGTGCTTGGCTCTGGCTTAGACAACTTGCGACAAGCCAATCGTGATGTTCGGTGCGACCATGATGCGGCCGCAGTGGTAATAGGAAATCAATGCTGGCGATGCCTGTCCCTTGATGAAGCAACTGGTGGAAAGCATGTTGGCCATTGGTGCCCTCACCGCCCCAGATGAGTGGTCCGGTCGTATAGTCGACTGTTTTGCCTTCGCTGGTGACAGATTTACCATTAGACTCCATGTCCAATTGCTGAAGATGATCCGGCAATAACCTGAGCCAATGGTCATAGGGCAAGACAGCGTGAGATGTCATATTCAAAAAGTTGTGATACCAGACACCAAGCAGCGCAAGCATCATCGGCATATTGTGATGGAAGTCGGCGGTCAAAAAATGCTGATCCATCTCTGCTGCACCATCCAGCAGCGCTCTGAAAGTCTCGAAGCCGTAACCTAATGCTATCGGTAGTCCGACGGCTGACCACAGGGAATACCTGCCTCCTACCCAATCCCATATCGGGATAATATTTTCCTGACCGACGCCAAACGCGCAGGCTGCCGTTACGTTGTTTGTAATGGCAACAAGATGTTTGTCCAGATCTCCTTGCTCCATGTGCTGCAGCAACCATTGTTGTGCAGATGTTGCGTTAACTCTGGTCTCCATCGTCGAAAAGGATTTAGATACGATGATGATTAAGGTTGATTCCCAGTTCAGGTCTCTCAAAACATGGTCGATGTGGTGCCCGTCAACGTTGGCTACGTAGTGACATTTCAGGGTGCCATCGTTATATGGGGTCAGTGCCTCATCAATCATTCTTGGTCCAAGATAAGAACCGCCGATACCGATGTGCAAAATGTCAGTGATGCGTTGACCCGTGCTGCCAACCCAAGCGCCGGACCTCACTTCACGGCTAAGCCGTTCAACCTGCTTCAGGGCAGCTTCCACTTCAGCATATTTGTCTGCGAGGTCAGAGTGGTGTTCCCCCGGACGAGCTCGCAGCAAAGTATGTAGCGCTGAACGTTGCTCTGTGTTGTTCAGCATTTGACCACTAGTTAGTTCCCCGGCCTTGCGCTTCAGGTCAGTTTTTTCCGCCAGCATTTCAAGCAAATTAAAGGTTTCGTGGCTTGCCTTACTTTTTGAGAAGTCCAGCGTAAGCCCGCAGCTTTGTATCATTCTGTTTGAGGCCCGTTCGGGCTCATCGTCAAACAAAGATGCAATAGAACTGCTTTGCATCGCTTGAGCGTGAGATTTCAAAGCGCGCCAGATCGAGGTGTTTGTAATTGACATAATTTAAATGAACGATGGTGTTGGGTTATAGTAATGGCGGCCGGATGTTACTGTTAGCATGAAATCAATCAGCTGCTGATAATCTTGCTGATCGTTGGTCAAATCAAATTCAGACGCATTGACAATTAACAATGGTGCAGCGCTGTAGTAGTGGAAGAACTCGGTATAAGCGTCTACAAGTTGTGAAAGGTATGCTTTGTCGAGCGCAAGATCTGAGCCTTGCGCTCGTTGTTGAATCCGTTGATACAAGACCGACACTGGCGCCTGCAAATAGATAACAAGGTCAGGGGTTGGAGCCTCAACAGCGAGGTGGGTGCTGATGTTGTCATAGAGTGCCATCTCATCTGCATCGAGGTTCAGTTGCGCAAACAACCTGTCTTTCTCCATCAAGAAGTCGGCGACCGTGACCGGTTCAAACATGTCTCCCTGCCGCATTCCTTGAATTTTGCGAGCACGTTCAAAAAGGAAAAATAATTGTGTTGGTAGCGCTGATTGTTTGCGGTTCTGGTAAAAACGCTCCAGAAAAGGATTGACCTCAGGCGTTTCAAGCAAGGTTTCGTAGTTAAAAGTGTTAGCAAGCATTTTGGTGAGCTTGGTTTTTCCAACACCCACCGGCCCCTCTACGGAGATATATCGAGGTACTTTGCTGGTTGAATATTCCAAAGTAAGGCTGCTATCCATCGAAATGCGGCTTTATCAGTGAGCTAACTTTTCGTTGCAAAAGGTGATTGTACGCAAGGAACGCTGGTAAATTGAACTCTTTTCTTCGGGTAATTTGCCTACGATGCCCGTCAGGTTGAAGGTGCTCGCGGTGGGCGTTTTCTGCGCCGGCGTCTGGATCCCTGTCGACCACTGTTTTGATGGTCTGTAGGTCTACCGCGGCTCGAACCTTGAGCATCTAGTGGGTTGTCAATCTGGTACTGAGTCCAGAATTCTCCTAGTCCCTGCAGATCCTCGCCTGATTTTTCTCTGAGCAATAGAAAATCATAAGCTGCCCTGAAGCGTTTATGGTTCGCGACCGAGGCGGCCTTCTTGCCGGTTTTGTTTGGCATGCGAAACTGTAGAAACCAAATGTCTCGCATCGGACCCGAAAATCGTTTTGGTATCGAGGTAAACAATTGTTGCTTCGCAACGACGTTGTTTGCGGCTTCCATGTTGGCCGCATAAATCGTAACGCCCTCATCATCGATGAGCCGTTGCCGTTCTTTCAAGAAAGGGCCCCATAACAAGGCAGCAAAAATGAAAGCAGGAGTAACAGGCATTTCGTTGCCTATTCGGGTATCGGTGCTTTCTAACGCTAAATCAATCAGTTTTTGGTGATGTGATTCCGCAAGCAGGTTCTGGGTATCTGGAAAGAGCCAGCGAAAAGCATCCTCGTCTGTCAGGCCAGTGAATGCGCGTTGAGCGTAGCCAGACATGAACAATTTCAGCACTTCTTCAAACAATCTGGCGGGGGGAATATCCTGCAGAAGATAACCAAACTCTCCTATTGCCGAACGGGTGTCCTGCTCAATATCGAAGCCGAGTTTTGCCCGGAATCGAACAGCACGTAACATCCGAACGGGATCTTCTCGGTAGCGATCTTCGGGCGAGCCGATCAAGCGAATTTGACGTTTTTCAAGATCTTTCACGCCATCCAGCGGATCTAGCACTTCCTCATTTTCAGGATCGTAGTAGAGTGCATTGATGGTGAAATCTCGGCGCCGGGCGTCTTCTCTAAAGGTGCCGTAGCGATTATCCGAAAGAATCATGCCGCCTTCACTAATATGAGAGCTATCGTAAGTGTCGTGGTCCTCTTCGGGGTGCTCCGCCCTGAAGGTGGCAACTTCGACTATCTCCCTGCCGAATCGAACGTGTACGATCTTGAACCTTCTGCCAACCATGCGTGAGTTTCTGAACAGGTCGCGGACCTCTTCAGGGTGAGCATTGGTTGATACATCAAAGTCTTTAGGTTGTTTGTCGAGCAAAAGGTCCCGAACACAACCGCCGACAAGGTAGGCTTCGAAACCAGATTCCTGGAGCCGCTTGACAACCTTTCGGGCGTTCAAGTTCAACTGGTCGGCTTTCAACGTGATGGATAAAGCGTCGGACATTCGATTTCGGTCTTGGCGGCTATGGATCTTGGTAGATCTGAAGTAGAACAAACTGCATTGGTGCAGCGTTTGGATAGCCTATGTTAACAGACTAGGGTGCCTGTAAACCAATCATGAGTAAGGTCGTCATTTCTGAAGCGCCAATAAAAAAGGGAAAAGTAAACTTTTCCCTTTTAGCGAGCCAGTTCTATTTTTATTATTATGTTTCTTATTCTTATTATTTGATGCTTATTTTTATTATTGCATCTTTTATTGTTTTTGCACCCAATGCATTTTTGCATTTGAGTTACTTATATAGAAAGCAGGTTCTGTGCCAACAAAAAATATCGTTATAAAACAACGAGATATAAAATTTTGCACAATTGGGCTGGTTAAAGTGTAACCAATGGTTACGTTTCAGTGTGCGGATGGTAACGGTGAGTATTTTGGGTAACACTTTTTGTTACCCATGGTTTATATCTTCCTTGAGCGTTCCCGCGGCAGGTTGAGTTTTTGTCGACGTTGCCATAGCGATTTTCGACTAATGCCCAGTCGTTGTGCGAGCTCTGTTTCGGTCATGCTGTCCTGGTGTTCTAAAACGAACTTCTGAAAATAATCTTCCAGTGATAGATTGTCTTCGTCGACCGCCATTGGCCTTTCGATATCGTTGACCAGTGTGGATTTCAAGAGTGGCTCTTGCGCCGATTCCGAGTCGACTGACAACAGATCAGGCGAGATCATTTTGCCTTCACAGAGTATCACCGCTCGTTCAATAGCATTTTCGAGTTCTCTAATATTTCCCGGCCAGCGATAGGACTGGATCACGTCCTGAGCTGATGGTGAAAAAGACAAACAAGGTTTGCCCAGTTGCTCGCAGTTAAGCTTTAGAAAGTGGTTCGCCAAGGTTGTGATGTCGTCGTTACGTTCCCTCAGAGGCGGCAGTGTCAGTTTGACAACATTAAGTCGGTAGTAAAGGTCTTCACGAAAGCCTCCCTGCCGAGTAAGTTCTTTGAGGTTTCTGTGAGTTGCAGCGATAAGTCGTACCGATACTTTTTTTGTTGCGACCGAACCAACACGTCTAACCTCACCTTCCTGTAACACTCGCAGTAACCGGGCTTGTGCCTCCAAAGGTAACTCGCCAATTTCATCAAGGAATAAGGTGCCTCCATCGGCAGCTTCAATAAGACCTACTCGTGCGTTGACTGCACCAGTGAAAGCGCCTTTCTCGTGCCCGAACAGTTCTGATTCAATTAGTGTGTCTGGAATAGCAGCGCAATTCAGCGAGATCATGTTGTTATCTGATTGGTGACTCGCCTTATGAATGGCTTTCGCCACAAGCTCTTTGCCAGTACCCGACTCGCCTTGAATGAGTACGTTGGTGCCAGTCGGAGCGACTTTGTGAATACGACGCATCAGATCTAAAATTGGCTCACAGGAACCAAGCATGCCCTCGATGATGGCGGGGCGTGTCATATCAGCGATCAGGTTATTCACTTTGGAAAGTAAATCTTGATAGTCAAAGGGTTTTGCAATGTAGTCTGCGGCGCCCAGCTTCATGGCCTCTACAGCGGATGCCACACTGGCGTAGCTGGTCATGACAAGCACGGGTACTTCCACAGCTTTTTCGATGATACCGGTGCCACTAGGTCCGGGTAGGCGTAAGTCTGTAATAATCAAAGCGAAATCTTGCAAATTGTATTGCAAAGCTTCGTCGAGAGACGCGGCTTCTGCAATTATATAAGATTGCTTTTCCAGAAACTTCTTGAGTGAGGTGCGTATTACTGTTTCATCTTCAACGATGAGGATTTTCTGTCTGCTCATACTATCTATTTAAGCAACTCGAGAATAATGTCTGCTGTTATTGATCGCTAGGATAATCACGCTGGGTGGAAATGCTGTCAAATCAATTTCGGTCGAATATTCTCGTTTGTTACTTTAACTCTTAGTTCGTATTAGCGCTTGGGTCACATTAGCTTATTTTTATTTTGGCTCTGTTCTTGTTGCCAAATGAAAACGCCGTGCGGTTGTGTTCGGTACGATACGCACTTAACAACGTTCGTTCGCTGAAGTCAACTTTCTTTATGAAAGCTCAAACTAAATTTGCTGGTTTCTTTGAGTGTATTAATCTGACGTATTTTCCTGTCGATCAAAGTAGGGCAGGGTGATAGTAATGCATGTGCCTCTGCCTTTAGGTGATGGTAGCGCAGTAATAGATCCGTGATGCTCCTGGACAATCGAGCTGACGATTGCAAGGCCAAGGCCGGTGCCTTTGCCGGGGTCTTTGGTTGTAAAGAATGGTTCGAACACCTGACTGATTTTCTCAGATGGTATTCCGTGGCCTTGATCAGTAATTGAAATTGCAATCGTACTGTCAGTGACGACCGCCGCAATTTCGATAACATCGTTAGGTTCTGACGCGTCTCTGGCATTTGTAAAAATGTTGACGAATACCTGAGAAAGCCTTTGTGCATTTCCGAGTACAAAGCAATCGCCGTCGAGGTCATTTTTGAAAATAATATTGTCATTTTCAGGACTGAGTGAAAGTAGGCTGATTGCTTCGGCAACGCACTGTTTTACATCGACAGGTAGGTAGGTTTTTAATGTCTCTGCCCTGCCGCCGTATGAGAAATTGACGAGGGATTGCAGAATCTTAGAGACGCGACCGGTTTGCTCCAAAATTTGATCAGACAGTAAATAAAACTCCTGCTCCTCTGTTTCGTACTTCATGTTTTGAGCCAAGCAAGCAATACCAGTAATTGGGTTGCCTATTTCGTGAGCGATACCTGCTGAAAGTTGACCTATCGAGGCCAACCTCTCGTTGTGCAGCAGTTGCTCCTCCAAAATATGCTCGTCGGTCACATCTTCGATAACAATGACGACGTCCCCTTCAGATGTGGGAATATTATCAATGGATGCTTTATGCAAATTAACCAGCAACTCTGTGCCACCGTCCGAGATCGGAGCGCGCAGTTTGTGTGTATCGGGTCCCACCGCGAAACCGTCGAGTAGCAGAAACCAGTGATCTGGCAGCGAGGTAAGTGTTGAGCCGATAATCTTTTCAGCGCTGATGTTAGTCAGGTTTTCCATTGCGGCATTCCAGATCAGCACGTTCTGATTTTCTGCGATAGCGCATACAGCTGTCGGTAGTTCTTGTAAAATTCGGCGATGGTGACGTCTCAGCGCGTCAAGCTCAGCAGCCATACCCGTGAGCTGAGATTGATAATCCTCCAGCCTTGATTCAATGGAATGAACGGTCTCTGATCCCTTGGCATCGTCATTAGCATTAAATGGTACAAAACGATCAATGATGCTGTGAGCAATCGTTTGACCCAAGGTTGTAGAGAGGTTTGATTCCATTTGGTTTCTGAGTTGCTGCAATGCGTGAGGACGTGCTTCATCTGAGTCTAGCTTTAATTCTGCGAGCGCAAAGTGGATTTCTCTTTTAGTTGTATCGAAGCCCAGAATAGGCTCAAGTCCGGCTTCTATGTCTGCAACAGACCGCGCGATCAGTTGGCCTTGTAATGGCCTATGAAATGAGTCGGACAAACACTCATTAGCTGCGCGAAGCTCTTCTCTGGTTGTCTGATAGGAAATTGAGAAAATAACAAACCCCAGTGTGTTGACAATAAGCGAAGTCATTGCCGCAACATGCCATGCACTTTCTTTTAGTTCATAGAGACCAGGTTGGTGTAGCTCGGCTTGATAGCCGAAGGCTGCCGGTGTGATGAAGCTGGAATAAAAGATGTCGCTCAGTAGCGGATAAAATAGCGTTGCAAACCAGACAAGGTAACCAAGAAGCAGGCCCGCCAGTAGGCCTGCTTTATTTGCCCCGCGCCAGTAAAATGCACCAAAAAGGCCGGGTAAAAACTGTAGCACTGCAACAAATGCAACAATACCGAGGCTACTCAGATTTTGGCCCTCGGCAAGCAGTTTGTACATGCAGTATGAAAGAAAAATTATCGCAGCAATAAACACTCTGCGTGTATAGAACATTACTGAATAAACGTTTGTACCCGGTTTGGGCGTGTAGAGAGGCAGAAAAACGTGATTCAGAATCATTGATGAGAGCGCCAGTGTCGTGACAATCAGGACGCCACTCGCGGCCGCGAGACTGACAACAAATGCAAGGATCGTAATTTCACGGTTCTCTGCGGTAAGACCTAACCCCAAAACGTGAAACTCGGCAGGAGTCTGCGCACCTAGATAGATTGCAGCCCACAGTATCGGTGGAATGCATGCGCTAAGACATAGCATGTATGCTGGGAAACCCCAACGAGAGTCGTTCAGCAGATTGTTATCTTCGTTCTCTGTAATGAGTATGTGGTAAACGTGCGGCATTGCGACAGCTGCAGCAAAAAACAGAATGAGCAGTGTTCGGGAGGGACCGGTTGCCAATGTGTTTTTGAAATCATGCTCGCTGAGGTTTTGGGAGAGCCAGACATTCATGTTGTTCAGTCCGCCAAAAACGTCATTAACTGCATACACAGCGATTGCAATTAGTGCGACCAGTTTGACGATTGACTCCAATCCCATCGCGACAACGAGTCCCTGGTGTTTGTCGCGTGTGGAAAGATGCATGGCGCCGAACAGAATGGCAAAGAGCGTCATCGTGCTGCAGAAAATGATGGCTAACACGTCCTCGCTAAACTCTTGGTTAAGCAAGTGAACCGTCGTTGAGACCGCATGTATCTGCAGTGCGATGAGAGGCAATAGTCCCACCAGCATAAAAGCGCTAACAACGCCACCAACCCACGGGGCAGGGTATCGAAAAGCAAAAATATCAGCGATAGAACCCAGTTTGTGGGTCAATGCAATTCTGCAGATGGGGGCAAGTAGAATCGGCGCGGCGACAAAAGCGGCGCTAGCACCAAGAAAGTAAAGCATGTAGCTTGCGCCGTATTGCGATGCGAGACCTAGCATGCCGTTGAAACATATGGTGCCGGCGAATACGCCTAATGCAAGCACCCTGGTTAATCTATGGTGCGTGAGTGCTCTTGGCAGCAACCCTATTTCTGTCGCATAGGCAGAGCCAAATAGTACCGTGAGATAAATGAAACCAAAAGAAAATAGTTGGGTGATTGAAAACGTCATAGTCAGCTTGGCGGCTTGCCTTTAGGTCTTAAGGCCCAGCCTAGGACCGAAAGAAAAATAAACCCCGGCAAATAATATCCGTACCAACTAACGATATGTTGATTCTCTTGCCAGCCGGGAATTTGAGGGCTAAAAACAAAAAAACCGAAAATGATGAAGAAAATGATTCGCTCGATGAGCATAAAAACTCCAGGCGCAATGTGACTTAACAAACGGTGTTCTGCGGGCCATTGTAAACTAAATTAAACATATTATGCTGACACTAAGAGTCGGTCCAGACAGTTGATCTGGAAGGAATCATGTTAGGTTGCCAGTTTTCGGTAGCCCAGCTCAGCAACACTTGTACATCTTCCGTATCTGGTAAATTAATCTGACCGAGGCAAACGAGTGCATCGCGCACTGCTTTGCCTGAGTTTTCGGTCGCAACCGGCGCTGCATGCGCTTGCTTGCTGAGTTTTTTGCGGTCAGAACCAAGGACCACAGGAACGTGACCGTATCTGAGAGTTTGGTAGCCTAGGGCCTCAATAATACACTGCTGTCGTGGGGTGGAATCGAGTAGATCGTCACCTCTGATAACATCGGTGACGTTCTGGAATTCATCATCCACGACAACAGCAAGTTGATAAGCGGTCCTGCCATCGCGCCTTCGAATGATAAAATCACCAAGCTTGTTGCTTAGGTCGAAGGTATGGGGTCCACTGATTCTATCGTGGAAGGTTGTGGTTTTATCTGGCACGCGGAATCTGAGTGCGCTGCCTTGCGCCAAGTTTTCCTCGAGGTGTCTCTCTCGGCAAGTGCCCGGATAAACTCCGCGAACCGATTTGCGTGAACAAGTGCAAACGAATAGCGCACCTTTATTTTTAAGTTCTTCAAGCGCTTCGTCGTACGCTTCTTGTCGAGCGCTTTGGAAAAGGGGCGTTCCATCCCACGTCAGGCCGAAGGCTTCCAGTTGACGCATGATAATGTCAGGCGCTGATGGGTCCTCGCGCGGAGGATCGAGGTCCTCGATACGTAGCAGCCAAGTACCATCTTGGCTGCGTGCGTCCAACCAGGTCGCCAGGGCGGCGACAAGGGAGCCGAAATGCAGTGGTCCGGTGGGCGAAGGTGCAAACCGACCAACGTAATTTTGGGTTCGGGTTCCAGAGGCAACTGCCGCCGTCACAATTCAGCTCCCGGACGGCATTCAACTAGCCGTGAATCTGCTTTTCCTTAATTTCATCCAGCGTCTTGCAGTCGATGCACTGAGTTGCGGTTGGTCGTGCTTCAAGGCGCTCTACGCCAATTTCTATGCCACAGGAATCGCAGTAGCCGTAGTCGTCCTGATCGATCAGATCTATAGTGCTATCGATTTTTTTGATCAGCTTACGCTCTCTATCTCTAGTCCTAAGCTCGAGGGAAAACTCTTCTTCCTGCGTAGCTCTGTCTGCGGGATCAGGATCGTTAGCTGCGACATCCTTCATGTTGCTAACAGTTCTGTCGACTTCTTCCATCAGCTGACGTTTCCACTGCAGCAAGAGATCTTTAAAGTGCGCGCGCTGGGGTTCGTTCATGTAGTCTACATCAACATTTTTCGCTGCTGGTTCGACTTCCGCCAGATCCCGAAGAGTTTGGGCTGCACTTTTATTAGTGATGACAGTGGTTGGTTTTTTTACGCCACTTGTCTTTGTTGTTGCTCTAACAGTTGCTTTAACTGCTGTTGTTTCTGCCTTTTTTACTTTCGCACCTGCGGCTGATTTTTTGCGGGGTGCTTTTGTTGCTGCTTTCAAGTTTGTGATTACCTTTTTACTGGACACTCGTTTTTTTGCGGGTGTCGGTGTTGCTTTAGTTGCCGTTGATTTCTCAGCGGGTTTCGATTTTGGTGCTTTTTTCGCTGAAGTCTCCGCTTTAGCTTTTGGCTGTGCCTTAACTTTTGTTTTAGCTTTTTCAGTTTTGTTTGCTGCTACGCTTTTTTTAGCCGACACCTTTTTTGCTGGTGCCTTCTTGACCGGTGCCTTTTTAGCCACTGCTTTTTTAGCTGGCGCTTTTTTGACCGGTGCCTTCTTAACAGCCGTCTTCTTAGCCGTCGCTTTCTTCGCGGGCGCTTTCTTAGCCGTCGCTTTCTTCGCGGGCGCTTTTTTAACCGGTGCTTTTTTCACAGCTTTTTTTACGGCTGGCTTTTTAACGGCGCTCTTTTTGACCGGGCTTTTTTTAACCGCTGCTTTCTTTTTGACGGTTTTCGTCTCAACAGCACGTTTGCTTTTAGCCGGACTCTTCTTTACGGCAGCCTTCTTCGCTGGGCTTTTCGTTTTTACGGCTTTAGAAGCTGCTTTTGTTTTCGCAGCCGTTTTTGCCTTTGGCTTTGTTTTGGCGGCCTGCTTGGCACTGGCTTTTGCTTTAGCGGGTGCTTTTGTAGGTGTCTTTGCTTTGGCTTTAGCCTTTTTTACAGGGGCTTTTTTGCTTTTTGCTGCCATAGTCTTCTTCCGATTATCTTTGTGGACAAATGCCTTGGGAAAATCAAGCAGCGAACGTTACCAGAACATTCGCTTAACGCCAAGCATCAATTTTGCACATTTTGCTTGCTTGCAAGCCGGGATGAAAGTGGATGTCTGCCCTGAAATAGCAGCCTCAGATGTAATATTCGAAATCAGTGCTCAATAATTGTCAGCTGATGCCTGTATAGTGCCGGAAACAGCGGAATAGTTATCAAATAACGCAGATAGAATTGTCTCTGGAAAGGGTTAAAAACGGGAAGAAACGGCAAAATGCGAGAGGAAAACAGCGTACAGTACGCAGATAGAGTGAGAAAGATCGAGCCATTCCGAGTCATGGACATCGTCGCGCGTGCAAGTGGACTGGAAGCCGAAGGGCACGATGTCGTCCATATGGAGGTTGGTGAGCCTGATTTTCCGACGCCAGCAGACATTATAACCGCTGGACAAAAAGCACTCACGGCGGGCAAAACAAAATATACGATGGCGCAAGGATTGCCCGAATTGCGCGCGTGTATAAGCCAGCAATACATGGACTGGTACGGCGTTTCCGTAGATCCCAATCGTATTTTCATCACTGCGGGTGGATCTGCGGCGCTTTTACTCGTGACCTCTATGTTACTCAACGTCGATGAAGGTCTTTTGATGACCGATCCTGGGTATCCATGTAACAGACATTTTTTGCACGCCTTTGAAGCAGAGCCACAACTAGTGCCGGTAACGGCGGATGATCATTTCCAGCTGACGCCTGCTCTGATTGAGCGACACTGGCAAGAAAATACCCGCGGTGCGTTGATCGCCTCACCTGCAAATCCAACCGGTGCGGTAATTCCGCGCGAAGATTTAGCACAGATAGTCGACAAAATCAGACAGCGCCACGGTTTTTTAGTTGTCGATGAAATTTACCATGGGCTTGCCTATGGCGACGCAGCGCAAGATACAGTCCTGTCGATTGATCCCTCTGCCTTCGTGGTGAATAGTTTTTCGAAGTATTTCGGTATGACAGGATGGCGCTTGGGTTGGATGGTCGTGCCGCCTGACGCGATAAAAATTGCAGAAAAAGTGTCACAAAACCTGTTTATTTGTCCTTCGAGTGTTGCCCAGTATGCTGCGCTTGCAGGTTTTGGCGCTGACGCGAAAAGCGAGATGGAACGGAATAAAGAGGAGTTCGAACGGCGAAGAGATTTTTTAGTGCCTGCGCTGAGGGAACTTGGGTTTGGTGTGCCGCTGATGCCGGAAGGTGCTTTTTATGTCTATGCAAAGCTTCCTCAAGGGCTAGGCAGCAGCGAGGCATTTACAAGGTCTTTGCTTGAGCAGCATCATGTCGCGATAACACCGGGAACTGACTTTGGCACCTACCTTGCCGACGAGTATGTGCGTTTCAGCTATTCTCAGGATCTTGAAACCCTGAAGAAGGGGGTCGAGAGAATAGCGATTGCATTGGAGCATATGCGTGGAATTTAAGGGTTCGCTGGAACATGGTATTTTGCTACGAAGGTATAAACGCTTTCTCGCAGATATTGAACTCGATGATGGCAGTCGGCGAACCATTCACTGTCCGAATACAGGTTCCATGAAGAACTGCGCAAATCCAGGAGACGAAGTCTGGTTTTCCACGTCAGACAATGCCAAACGCAAATACCCCAACACGTGGGAGATCAGTCGCACACCAGAGGGTCACTTCATTGGTATTCAATCTGCGAGGGCGAATGCCATTGTCAAAGAGGGTCTGGATAAAGTGCCTGAGTTTCAGGGCTACCGTGCGGTTGCCAGCGAGGTGAAATACGGGACAGAAAACAGCCGTATTGACCTTCTGTTAAGTGAACACGCAACCAAGCCGGATTGTTATATTGAAATAAAAAGTGTGACGCTGCTGGATGAATCAGACGTTCAAGGCTTGGGACTCTTCCCTGATGCGATTACCGCGCGAGGTACTAAACATCTGCGTGAACTTGTTGAAGTTGTTAGGCTGGGTCATCGAGGCGTACTTTTTTACTGTGTCCAGCATACCGGCATCACGCGAGTGCAACCAGCCAGGGAAATTGACCCGCTCTACGCCGATACTTTGATTGCTGCGCTTGCAGCCGGGGTGGAAGTCTATGCCTACAGTACAGAATGTTCACAAAAGGGTGTTACGCTTGGACACCCACTGCCTTTTCTGGAAAGTGTCTGAATGCGCTGGGTAATGAAATTTCCTGTGTTGCTGATAGCGCTCATGCTTTCGATGGCGATGATGCTTAGTGTCGGTGCCACTGAAATTATGCTGGTTGACTTGTTAACGGGCCGCGCTGATGCTGTGAGTGAAACAATATTCTGGGAGATAAGACTGCCTAGGGTGTTGTTGGCGATCATTGTTGGTGCGGGTGTGTCGGTTGCGGGTGCTGTGATTCAGGGGTTGTTTCGAAATCCTCTGGCTGATCCAGCGCTTATAGGGGTTTCCAGCGGCGCAGCATTGTTTGCTGCTGGTTATATGGTGCTTGATCTTCACACCACTGCGTTTGGTCTGCTGGGTGTCAGCGGTAGTGCATTTGTTGGAGGATTGCTGATTTCGTGGCTGGTGCTTGAGATCGGTAAGCGAAGCGGCACTGTCTCAAGCATGTTGCTTGCCGGTATTGCTTTCAATTCGATAGCGATAGCGGGGGTCGGGTTGTTCTCATATCTATCCTCTGATCTTGAACTTCGTTCAGTCACTTTTTGGGCGCTGGGCAGTTTCAATGGTGCGGATTGGTCTGGGGTATCTATAGCCTTGATTATTCCCGTCGCGATCGTTCTATTGATCAGAGAAAGTAAAAACCTCAATGCTGTCACGCTCGGAGATAAGGAAGCCTACTACCTTGGTATTGATATCACCCGTTTACGCCAACGGATTGTTGTTTTGACAGCGGTTATTGTTGGGGTAGGCGTCGCACTGACAGGTATTGTCGCGTTTGTGGGTTTGGTGGTTCCGCATCTTGTGCGCTTAACGAGCAGTTCAAATCATTCAGTTGTCATCCCTGGCTCAGCGCTGCTTGGTGCGATACTCGTGCTTCTGGCTGATGGCGCTGGTCGAAGTATTATTGCACCGGCTGAACTCCCCATAGGAATACTAACAGCTTTGTTAGGTGGTCCATTTTTTGTATATCTGATCATGCGTCAGAAAGGAAAGTTAGGCATTTGACGCTTAAGTTGAAAAATTGTCGGTATGGTGTCGGTAGTCAACTGTTGCTCGAAGACGTTTCCGCGTCGATCCCGAGTGGTCGTGTCACTGGCATTTTGGGAGCCAACGGCGCAGGAAAAACATCACTTGTGCACGTCGCGGCGGGTTACGAGCGTGCGCAGTCGGGCGCTATTAGTCTCGATGAGATTGATCTGAAATCGTGGTCGCGAGAGGAAAAAGCGAAAAAGATTGCGGTTTTACCGCAGACTGCCACGCTGGATTTTCCTTTTAGCGTTGAGGAAGTTGTATTAATGGGGAGAATTCCCCATGAAAGTGACCAAGCAACAAACCGCGTGCTAGTAGCAAAGGTACTCAACATGTTCGCGCTGACGGACTTTGCTCAGCGGTCCTACACATCGCTATCGGGTGGCGAAAAACAAAGAGTGCAAATATGCCGCGTGGTAAGCCAGGTCATTGATGATCTAAGTCATGCGCACTTGCTGTTTGACGAACCGATAGCGCCGCTGGACATCGCTCACCAGGTGGCATTTTTCAAATTAGTCCGTGATTTGGCCGTTAAAGGAGCAGCGGTCGGGCTTGTGCTGCACGACATTGAGTTGGCATGTCAGTTTTGCGATGAAATAATTTTGATGAACGAGGGTAAGATTTTGGACGCAGGTAAGCCCGCCAAGATTATCACTTCGGACTCGCTTCAGCAGGCGTTTGATGTCGCCGTTACCGTGACGCAAGGACCAAAAGGGACGATACAGCTCAGTTTCAGGGACTAACTCAGCGCAGTGTAGACATCGCACACTGCGGCGTGCGGGACGGCTTCTGGTGCCAGTAAGAGCGAGGTGCTGTGAGCGCAGTTGAAGTCTGCCGGTCGACATCCTAATCTGCGTTTAATGTTTTGATTCGGTTTTCCAAGAGACAAACTTCGCAAATGGTTAATGGTTTCATTTTGACAAGGCAGTGGGTCGAAACTGCTGAAGGACAAAGTCTGGTCTTTTGGGCCGCCACCTGCGATGGGCCGGTCCGCATTATCATGGAGGATCAGGAGTCCATATTTTTTCTGCCTGAGAACCTAATTCTCCGAGCTGAAAATATTTTGAAAGGCGTCGTTGCGTGGCGACACCAGTCAGTCAAACTCGAGGACTTTCAACGCGTGCCTGTTCACGCGTGCTATTTTAGAAACCAGCGCGATCTGAATATCGCCAGATCAAGGCTTTCGGCCAAACAAATCGTCGCGCTTGAAGCAGATGTTCGTCCAACCGATCGCTTTTTGATGGAGCGATTTATTAACGGGGCGCTTTCGATCTCGGGTACCTCGACGAGGAAAGATGTCGAGGCTTCGCTCAATGCTGGCAGTTACCAATCCTTTATGAATCCGCAACTTTCGCCGGTGAACTTCACGCCTGCGCTAAAAATTGCGTCCCTCGATATCGAAACCTCATACTCGGAGAATGTGTTGTACTCGATAGCCGTGGCAGGCAATGGTTTTGAGGCGGTCTTTATGATCGGCGATGAGATAGATGGGCAGCCAGAGTATCTTGAGTTTGTGGTCGATGAGCGCGCGTTAATACGGCGGTTTTTGTCTTGGTTTGCGCAGGTTGATCCGGATGTCATCATTGGCTGGAGTGTGGTCGCGTTTGATTTGAACTTCTTGGAACAAAGATGTCAGGCGCTCAACATCGATTTCCGGCTTGGTCGCGGCGGCGAGACGGTTCACTGGCGAACCAACCAGCAGCGCCAAGACAGAAATTACGCCTTAGTGCCGGGACGGGTTGTACTCGACGGTATAGAAATGCTGCGCACGGCGACTTGGTCGTTTGAAAGTTTTGCTTTGGATTTTGTGGCTCGCGAACTACTAGGCAGAGGTAAGCTGGTCGACGATGTAGAAAGTAGAGCTAGCGAGATTCAGGACATGTTTCGAGAGGATAAGCTGAAATTGGCCGCTTATAATCTTGAGGATTGTCAGCTGGTGGTTGAAATTTTTGAAGCGACAGAATTAATGGCGTTCAGCCTTGAGCGCGGTAGGCTGACTGGTCTCGAGTTGGATCGTCCCGGCGGCTCTGTCGCGGCATTCGACTACCTTTACTTGCCTCGCCTGCACCGTAAGGGCTTTGTTGCGCCGGTTGCCGATCTCGAACAAAGCATCAGCAGCCCCGGCGGCTATGTGCTTGATTCCAAGCCCGGTTTGTTTGAAGACGTCGTCTTGCTGGATTTTAAAAGTTTGTATCCGAGTATTATTCGAACCTTTCACGTAGACCCGCTGGCGATGATCGTTGCGAGCGAAGAATCTGATCCTATTCCCGGATTCAAGGACAGCCATTTTTCCAGAGATAACTACATACTGCCGGAGATTATTCAGCACCTGTGGGACGCACGGGATCAGGCAAAAAAACTGAACAAGGCTGCCATGTCGCAGGCGATCAAGATCATCATGAATTCATTCTATGGTGTCATGGGAACCACGGGATGCCGCTTTTTCGATCCAAAACTAGCGAGTTCAATCACCCTGCGCGGGCATGAAATACTGCAGACCACGAGAGACCTGCTGGAGGCGCGCGGTTTTCCGGTCATTTACGGCGACACAGATTCCGTATTTGTACATCTTAAGGGGGCGAGTGATGTTGACCAAACGGCGGCTGAGCTGGTGACCTACCTGAACGACTGGTGGCGGGTGCATTTACAGACCACACTTGGTGTGACCAGTCGGCTTGAGCTTGAATACGAAACCCGATTTATAAAATTTCTGATGCCGACCGTTCGTGGCTCGGACGCGGGCAGCAAAAAGCGGTATGCCGGGGTTGTCCTGAATAGAGGTGAGCAGGAGATGGTCTTCAAGGGTTTGGAAACAGTGCGGACCGATTGGAGTCAGGTCGCGAGAGAGTTTCAGCAAATCCTTTATCGGATGGTTTTCGAAGAAGTCCCCTTTGAAGATTACGTTAAGGAAACCGTGGCAGCGGTTTATCGAGGTGAAAGAGATGACCAGCTTGTCCTAAGGAAGCGATTGCGCAGAAAGCTTGCGGATTACACAAAAAATGTCCCGCCTCATGTGAAAGCTGCCCGTATGGCTGAACAGGAGAAGCAGAATCAGGGTATCGCCGGCGTCTTTTCTGCCAGCCGATGGATAGAGTACGTGATGACGATGAACGGTCCTGAACCGAAGCAGTATCTGCGCTCTGAAATCGATTACGACTTCTACGTAGAAAAGCAATTGGCGCCCGTCGCAGATGCGATTCTCGCATTCAAGGGGACATCGTTAGGACAAATTACGGACAGGCAGTTGGGGCTCTTTTGATATATCGCAGGTTAAAAACTGACGTTGCGAATTCGACCTTCAGGGGAAAAAGTGTGTTAAAAACAGCATTAAATAACAGCGGCCAATGCCGGGATGGTTGGAATATGGGACTTAGATTCGGACTTGGGTTGTTGCTCGTCGTCAGCATTCCTTTTGCGCATGTGGCAGCAGAAGAAAATTGTCAGGATGATCTGAATTGCAATTCGGCTTGGCTGGACGTCAGCGAGGAAGAAAGAAAAGCAATATTCGAGTTTTCGGAAGAGTATAAGTCATTTATGCGCGTCGCACGGACAGAGCTTTCATTTGTGAGCGAAGCGGTTGCCCTTGCAGAGGCGGCGGGTTTTCGTCCTTTAACAACTAAATCGCCAATGAATCCCGGGGCTAAATACTATGATGTTAATCGTGATCGAGCGATCGCGGTGATGATCATTGGAGATGAAGAAATATCTGAAGGCATGCGAGTTGTCGGCGCGCATATTGACTCTCCTCGTCTTGAACTTAAGGGTAAACCGCTCTTTTCTGCGAGCGAGTTTGCGCTTTTTCAAACGAATTATCATGGCGGTATCAAGCGTTATCAGTGGACGAATATTCCGTTGGCGCTGGTCGGTATCATTGACAAAAAAGACGGCTCACGTGTTCAAGTGAATGTCGGTTTGGAGCCCGGCGACCCCATTCTGATGATCCCTGATATGTCTCCTCATGTAGATCGTGGTTATAACAATAAGAAAGTTGGCGATCTCGTCACTTACGAATCTCTTGATCCCATTGTTGCGCATATCCCTCCAACGGAGGAAGGGCTCGACATAGAAGATCAGGTGTTGATGATTCTGAAATCAAGTTATGGCGTCTCAAGGGCTGACCTTGTCTCTGCTGAGCTGTCACTGGTACCGGCTTTTGAACCGCGGGACATGGGGCTTGATCGAAGCATGGTTGCCGCTTACGGGCAGGACGATAAGTTGGGTGCGTATGCTGCGTTACGCGCGGTGCTGTCGAGTAAGAAACCCACTTATACAGCGCTGGCTTATCTTGTTGATAACGAAGAAGTCGGTAACGTCAATAATACGGGTGCTAAGTCTGATTACTTTTCTAACCTTGTTGCACGCATGCTAAGCGCAAAGCTCGGAAGATCCTACCGTGACATTGAGGTGCGTAAAGCGCTGCGGCATTCGAAGATGATTTCAATCGATGTAAATCCCGGCGTTAATCCCATGCGCGCGAGTGCATGGGAACTGAGTAATGCGCCGAAACTTGGTTATGGTGTGAACTTCAAAATGTATGGCCGCGGCTTTACGGCTAACTCAGAGTTCACCGCCGAAATCAGGCGTATTTTTGACAACGCAGACATTCCTTGGCAAACCGCAACCTATAAAGTCGGCAGATCTGGAGGCGGTACCATTGGTGGTGAATTCTCCCGACAGGATATGGAGGTTATCGACTTCGGCGTGCCCGTTTTGTCGATACATACACCCTATGCTGTGAGTTCAAAGATAGATATCTACAACCTTTATCGTGGTTCAAAAGCTTTCTTTGAGGAGTAACGGCTGCTTGCGAACCTTGGCGACATGAATGATTAAAAAGCAGTATTGAATCGGTCGATGCGGTAGGGATGAAGGTCTATTTTTGCGCGTACGCCTGCGAGTATTTGCTCGACTAAAAATGCGGTCACTGGTCCGAGGGTCATGCCCAAATGCTGATGTCCGAATGCGTAGATAATGTTGTTGCTGACGGAAGAAGGGCCAATCACAGGAAGTGAGTCAGGTAATGATGGTCGACAACCCATCCATACTGATTCTTCCTGAATATCCAGTTCGGGCAGCATGCGCTTGGCTAGCTGACTGAGGCCTCGGATTCGCTGGTAGTCTGGAGGATCTTCAACATCTGCAATTTCTACTTGGCTGGTCATTCGCATGCCAGTTTCCATTGGCGACAGAACAAAGGAATCGTCGCCATTGACGACCGGGCGAGATAACAGGGTGGCTGTGGTGCGGGGGAACATCATATGATAGCCGCGTTCAGCCGCCAGCATGACTTTGTCTCCCACCATGGTTGCGAGTGTTTTCGAATAGGCACCTGTCGCGATAATCAGTTTGTCAGCTGTCAGCGATGTTGATCCGCTCGAAACCGTAACAGTGTCGTTACTTGTGTTGATTTGCTCGACACTCATCTTTTGATAGGTCCCGCCGTGAGCGAGTAGGAGTTCTGTCATCTCATGAACCAGTGCGCCCGGGTCGGTAATGTGAAGTGCATCTGATTGAAATAAACCGTGAGAAAATTCAGGTGCTAAAGCTGGCTCGAGTTGTCTAATGTCTGATGCGCCAAGTACCTCATAAGGCACCTGTAAACGGTCCATCAATTGTTGAGCGAAGATCATATTCGCAAAGCTGTTGGTCGATGAAAAAACCTTCAGCCACCCGACATCCTTTACATAACGATTTAACGTTGTTTCACCCACAAGTTTTAGCCAGTCGCTGGCGGCGCTGCTGGTGAGTGCATGAAGCCGGTCTGCGTTATGGTCGACTCGGATACGGCGACTTTGGTTAAGAAACTGGATTAGCCAAGGTAGCGCTTTTAGAAAATAACGGGGTCGCAGGGAAAATGGCGAATGGGGTTGAGTGAGCATCCTGGCAACATCAAAGACGATGCCAGGTGTTGAGGTTGGCACACAGGAATTGTTAACGATGCCACCTGCATTGCCGAATGACGCGCCGGCAGCCGGCGCTGTTCTATCTAGCAGGGTAACGGGATAACCTTTTCGTGCAAGGTTGAATGCAATTGACGCACCGATGATTCCTGCACCTGCAACAATGACAGATGGTCTTGTCATGAGATGGTTACAAGAGGCCGCGAAGCGCCGCTTGATCGGCGCGAGCACCGAAGCTCGTGACAAGCAATGAAGCTGCCCGGTTTGCAAGATCTGCAGATGCCGGAAAACTCATGCCGTGGGTTAAACCATAGAGAAAAGTACCCGCAAATATGTCTCCAGCACCGGTGGTATCTACTGCCTTGGTTGGGACGCCGACTGACATGGTTTCCTCTTTACCATCGAAAACCAGTGCGCCTTCTTTACCGCAGGTCATGACGACCTTGCCACAAACGGTTTTTAGGCGAGCCATTGCGTCCTCTCGGCTGCTTGCAGCCGTCCAAAGCCTAGCTTCATCCTCGTTGCAAAAAATCAAATCAATACCGAGTTCTGCCAGTGCATCAAATGAAGCTCTGAAGTTCTCAACCATTGCAGGATCAGAGAGGGTCAGAGAAACCTGTACACCTGCGTCTTTTGCAATTTCAATTGTCTCTTGAACAGCGGCAAAAGCAGTTGGTGAGGTTACCAGATAGCCCTCGATGTAAAGATAAGTCGAGTTTCGAAGCGCTTCGCGGTTTAACTCGTTCGGTGAAAGGGTTTCGGTAATACCGAGATGCGTCGTCATCGTGCGCTCTGCGTCGGGGGTGACCATTGATATGCATTTACCCGTAATACCATCCTCGCGGCCGGCATCGAGATTGGTATCAACACCGGCAATTTTTAGGTCTGACATAAAAAAGTCGCCGGTTTCGTCGCTTGCCACTTTGCAGCTATAAAAGCTGTTAGCGCCAAGCTGTGCCGCGGCAACAATCGTGTTAGCTGCTGAGCCTCCGCCGGCCTGTTTAATTGCCATGTGCTCGTGTTCGATTTCAAGCAGATTAATGAGTCGTTTGCGCTCGTCGCTGTCGATGAGGGTCATTAAGCCTTTGCCGACGCCCGCTTTGCTGATGAACGCGTCATCAACTTCATATTCCGTGTCAACGAGTGCATTGCCGATGCCATAAATATCGTATTTTTTCACTGCTGTTTCCTAGTAACGTAAAGTTTTTGTGAATGTGCCGAATGATTTGCTTGCTAGTTGAGTGTCGCAAATACCTTGCTCGCGGCGTCAAGAGTTCGTTCGATATCCTGCTCCGTATGAGCGCCGGAGACAAAACCGGACTCGAAGGGAGATGGCGCTAGATTAATACCCTGCTCCAGCATGCCATTGAAGAAAAGATTAAACCTTGCCGCGTCAGCGTCCATGACCTCACTAAATCGTGTGACCGGATCGGCTGCAGTAAAAAAGAAACCAAACATCCCGCCCACCTGATTGGTTGAGAAGTCGATACCAGCGCTAGCCGCAGCAGTTTTGAGTCCAGTGACCAATTGTTCAGTGCGCATTGATAGTTTTTCAAAAAAGCCCGGTTGTTCAATCAGGGACAGTGTTGCTAGGCCTGCGGTCATAGCAATGGGATTTCCCGAAAGCGTGCCAGCCTGATAAACCCCGCCAAGTGGTGCAACAACACTCATCACGTCGCGACGCCCGCCAAAAGCGCCAACGGGCATGCCGCCGCCGATGACTTTACCGAGTGTGGTCAAGTCCGGAACGACGTTGTACTGGGCCTGTGCGCCGCCAAGATTCACTCTAAATCCTGTCATTACCTCGTCGAATATTAATAATGCGCCCGCCTGGGTGGTCTGGACTCTAAGCGCTTCAAGAAAGCCAGGCACTGGGGGCACGCAACCCATATTGCCCGCGATGGGTTCAACAATAACTGCGGCCACTTGATCCCCAGCCTCGGCAAAAAAGGCCTCAACCTGTTCAATATTGTTATATTCAAGCGTGACCGTATGTTGTGCCACACTCGCGGGTACGCCGAGTGAATCAGGTTCGCCGAGCGTCAGTGCACCGCTACCGGCCTTAACCAGCAGCGCGTCGCAATGACCGTGGTAACAACCTTCAAATTTGACGATTTTATCTCGGCCGGTAAATCCTCTTGCAACTCTAATGGCACTCATCGTTGCTTCAGTGCCAGAACTCACCATGCGAATCATCTCAATGCTAGGCATTAACTGCGTGACTTTTTCCGCCATGATGGTTTCGATTTCTGTGGGCGCGCCAAAACTCAATCCGTGGGAAATGGCTGATTTAACCTGCGCGGCAACTTCCGGGTGATTATGTCCCGCAATCATGGGTCCCCACGAACCGATATAATCGATGTATTGCTTGTCATCCTCGTCGGTCAGGTAAGCACCTTCACTGTGCTTAATAAAGAGAGGTTTTCCACCCACCCGCTGGAATGCCCTAACGGGGGAATTAACGCCGCCTGGTAGTATTTTGTTGGCGTCTTCAAATAAGGTTTCGGAACGTGTCATTAAAAATTGCCCTGATTTTTGAGATGCGAATTCAACCACTCATCGAGCAAGGATTCAAATAGGATTGTGTCCCGTTCGCACCTGAAATGGGAATTAAATCAATAATCGACGGAAATTGGGTACCTTCAGTTCGAAATGGCTTGTTTTAGACCAGTTTCTGATAAACTACACGACCTTTGGTAGTTTTGAGCTAGTACTTGGAATGAAATGGCGACCGTAAAAGGCAGTAAGCAATACCAGATGGTAGTGATGCCACATCGGCCCTATTACCGTGCGGTTGGGTTTCTGTTTTGTCTGCTTGCGCTGTCGGCGCTCGGTTGGCTGACTTTCAACTATGGTCTGGACCAGGGGATGGCGACGGAAACCGAGGTTGTGAACGAACGTGATGAATTGCGGTCACAACTAAGCGTGTCGGCCAAGCTTGTTAGCAGCCTGCGCCAAGACATTGCAGACCTTAAGTTGGGTGGGCAGGTAGACTTAAGAGCGAACGAAGAGATACAGCTGACGATCGAATCACTACAGCAAGAAATAGCGGACCTGAGCGAGGAAATCAGGTTCTATAAAGGCGTAATGGTGCCAAATGCGAAGGAGCGAGGGCTCAGAATAGAGCGGTTGGACATGAAACCGTCTACGGAACCCAGTAGATTCCGTTACAGCCTCTTACTTACGCAGATTGTCGATAAACACGATTATATTCAGGGTGGCGTGGAAATTAACCTTGTAGGTAAACTAGGAGAAGAGAATCGCAGCCTGTCGATGGTTGATTTGGCTGAGGATGAAAAGGAAGACATCCGCTTCAGGTTCCGTTATTTCCAAAATATTGATGGAGAGTTTAATGTCCCAGACGGATTCTCTCCGAGAGAAATAATGATCGTTGCACAGTCGTCAGGTCGGGGCTCTCAGCGCCTTGAAAAGAAATTCGACTGGCAACTCACAGGGGGATAGCCGATGGCTTTTTTTCGAAGTGGCAAAAAAACAGAACCAGGGATTTCACTGGTCGCGAACAATTGTGAGGTCGAGGGTGATATTCATTTTAATGATCAATTACTGATTAACGGTGTCATTAAAGGGAATGTATACGCTCGCGAAGGCGTCAAGGCCGTGGTAACAGTGAGCGAGAAAGGGTGCGTCAAAGGCGAGATCCGTGTACCCAATGTGATCATTAACGGAAAGGTGATTGGTGATATCCACTCGAACAAACACGTCGAGCTTGCAGCGAAAGCTGAGATCAAAGGCAATGTTTATTACAACCTGATAGAGATGGTGATGGGCAGTCGTGTTGATGGCAATCTGGTGAAAATTTGCGCCGGTGAAGATGCTGATCAGCAAACGGGCAAGCAAGCAGAACCAACAGCGGTAGAAAATAATGAAAGCGAACATCGAGTAGAGACCGAAGATTTATCAATATCACCGAAGTCTCCGCTGCGCGTGACACCGGTAAAAAGTAAGACGGCCTGAAGGCCATAACAGCAAAAGATTTAGAAAACCCCTGATGGATTAGATGAAAAATGAGCGATACGACACAGATAGTTGTCCCACTGGGATTAAACTTTACGAATTCTGCAGCGAAAAAAGCGGGCGTGCTGATTGCCGAAGAAGAAAATACTGAGCTAAAGCTGCGAGTATTTGTCACCGGGGGCGGATGCTCCGGTTTCGAGTACGGTTTTACCTTCGATGAAGACGTAGAGGACGATGACACGCTAATCGAAAATGATGGTGTAACACTTATTGTTGATGCGCTCAGCTATCAGTATCTCGTCGGTGCTGAGGTGGATTTTAAAGAAGATCTATCGGGTGCTCGATTTGTAGTAACTAACCCAAACGCAACGACAACTTGCGGCTGCGGTAATTCCTTTGCGCTTTAGGCTTAATGCCTAGTCCTCTGACGGAGCGTACGCATAGTTTGAGCCGCCTGCCACTGAGTTAAGTTTGGCGAGCGTGGGTTGGGTCATCGCTTGGAATCTTTTAAGGCCAGATTTGCTGATCGGGGAGGCCTTAGGCAGTTTTACCGTGCGTGGATTCCTGTGCACGCCATTAACGAGAAACTCGTAGTGCAGGTGAGGGGCCGTTGCCCAACCTGTAGCGCCAACGTAACCAATCGTTTGACCTTGTTTAACCGCTTTGCCAGGTCTGATACCTTTCGCAAATGCGGATAGGTGGAGATATTTGGTCGTATACTGTTGGCCGTGCTGTACCACGATAAAGCGTCCAGAGGCGTTGTTTTGGCGTGTAATTGTCACTTTGCCGTCTCCGGCTGCCAGCACAGGAGTGCCTTTGTTTGCAGCGTAATCAATGCCGCGATGGGGCATTACCCGCTTGTGGATAGGGTGCAGACGGCGCATGTTGAAGCTTGAGCTGACATGGGAGTAGTGCACCGGGTCCCGGATAAACGCTTTTCTCAGGCTCGCCCCGTCCTCGGCATAGTAGTCTGAGTCACCAGACTCATTGGTGTATCTCACGGCCTCGAATGTTTTGCCCATATTGTTAAACTGCGCGGCGAGAATATTCCCTTCTTTTACCTTTTCGCCGTCAACGTATATGTCTTCATAGAGCACTGTAAACGTGTCGTCTTTGCGGATATCCAGAGCAAAGCTGATGTCCCACTGAAACACGTTGCTCAGCTGCATGATCATGTTGTCTGAAATGCCGGCAGCCTTGCCAGCATGATAAAGAGAGGGTTTGTCCGCTGTAATCGCTGCGGTTTTGTAGGAAATAATAGTCTCAGTTTTGGCAGTCACCCATTCAGCTTCGTACCCACCTTCAGCGCGTAATATGCTTAGCGAACGGATTGGGCTCTCAGCATAATTCAGTGCTGTGAGTTTTCCAGCTTCATCAATCTTGAATTTGACTTCTTTTTTGGGAAGAATTTTCTTAAGAGATTCCACCTCTGCTCCGAGAGACATGACTTCGTGAAGGTCTCTTGGAGATAGGCCAGCGCGGTTAAATATAGCGGCTAGGCTATCACCCTTGCGAATTGAAATGGTTACCCACTTGTCTTCCAATGATGTTGGTTTGAGCGTAAGGGGCTCAGCTTCTATGCTTTCAAGGTCGGCGGCGACAGAGATGGCCTTTGAGCTTGCGGCCGCGCGCGTTTCTTCCGGCTTTATGGAAAGTGACACGGGTATGCGAGACGTTTCGCTGTTCTCTTCCGCGGGCAACGCGGTAATAAAAATCAGAAAGCAAAAAGCGGCCGCGATAGCAGTCATTAGGTGATTTTTAGGGTATCTGTTCATAGCGTAATAGGCTGTTTGTTGTAATTATTGTAGCTTCTTACAAAAAGGTGCTAACTATATAAAAAATATACAAAAAAACAAACTTTTTATTTAGGTTGGTGTAATTTGTAGCAGAGGGCTAAGTTGTGATGAAACTGCCTCTACCCTTGTAATTCCTGTCGCATCAGGTATTTTGCGCCCTTCGTCTATCTGCGAAGCCTGACATAGGAACATCGAATACCGGTTTTGTTCCGCGAAACAGGGACAGTTTAGCAAACAATCCGCAGTCAAAAAGTGAGCTGGGACAAGAGTTATGGAAATCGAAGAAAATCTTATAGATCAGATGCGGTCGTTGGGATTAATTGCTCAGGTGAGTAGTGAGGACTTACTATTAGAGCATTTGAGCTCAGGCTCCCGCACGGTTTACTGCGGATTTGACCCGACTGCTGATAGTTTGCATATCGGTAACCTCGTGCCGCTGCTGGCACTCCGGCGATTTCAGCTCGCCGGCCACCGACCGATTCTACTGGTGGGTGGCGCCACCGGTATGATTGGAGACCCGGGTGGGAGGACCTCAGAGCGGGATTTGAAGCCAGCGGAGACAGTAAAAGCGTTTGTTGAGAAAATTCGTGAGCAGGCCAGCGCTTTTCTGGATTTTTCCGGTGGGCCCAATTCAGCCATCGTTGTCGACAACGCAAGTTGGACCGAAGGCGTTGGTGTTATCGACTATCTGCGGGATATCGGTAAACACTTTAGTGTTAACGCGATGATCCAGAAGGACACGGTCAAGCGCAGACTGGAAGATGATAGTCAGGGCATTTCGTACACCGAATTTAGTTATATGGTTTTGCAATCGTACGATTTTGTTGTCCTGAATCGAGACCATGATTGCTCGATCCAAATGGGAGGCAGCGATCAATGGGGAAATATTACAAGTGGTATTGATCTGATAAGACGTATGAACGGCAATCAGGCTTACGCGATAACTTACCCATTAATTACTAACGCTGACGGCACCAAGTTCGGGAAGAGTATGGGGAATGCCGTTTGGATTGATCCAAATAAAACGTCTCCCTACATGTTTTACCAGTTTTGGCGCAATTGTGGAGACTCGGACGTTATCAAGTACCTGGGCATCTTTACGTTCCTGACCAGTGAACAAATAAATGAACTCGCTGCAGCGCATGATCAGGACCCGGGCAGCCGGACGGCGCATATTGCGTTGGCGCGAGAAGTCACAAAGCTTGTACACGGGGAGTCAGGCGTTGAAGCGGCCGAACGCATTAGCACGGCGTTGTTTTCGAACCAGCTCGCATCGCTTGAAGCCGAGGACCTCGCGCAATTGGCAATGGATGGTTTGCCCTCGAGTCAGTTGACCGGAGATTCGAATCTTATCGATGTGCTGGTCGAATCAGGGCTTGCTATAACGCCCAGAGGTGAAGTGACAGTGGGTCAGGCACGCAAGCTGATAAAGAGTAACGCTGTCTCCGTTGATGGAGAAAAAGTCTCCGATCAGGATTTTGTTGTAAAAAAATCGGACGCACTGCATGGCCGTTTTCATGTGGTTCAGAAGGGTAAAAAAAATCATCACATGATCGTGATGGACTAATCTTGTAAATAAGAAAACCGTGCGTATAATACGGCCCCTCGTCAACCGGCTCTAAGTAGATCGATTGGCAATCGGATTTCGATTGGGGTCTGTAGCTCAGTTGGTTAGAGCGCACCCCTGATAAGGGTGAGGTCGGTGGT
>ERZ1048872.398-NODE-398-length-48875-cov-6.285375_pt1 | contig 48875 bp, 51 predicted proteins | sample MGYA00383100_ERZ1048872 | MGnify/ENA primary metagenome ERZ1048872 (study PRJEB29581, sample SAMEA5548370) | metagenome | biome: marine; feature: coastal; material: water | depth 50 m | study: Short-term variability in the microbial, nano- and picoplankton...
CGAGGTATTATTGAGTGCATGGAAAGGCGGCTGACAGCCGAAGACTGTCTGGTAGGCCCGGAGGGACTCGAACCCCCAACCAAAGCGTTATGAGCGCTCTGCTCTAACCAATTGAGCTACAGGCCCGACCTGCGTGGCTTGCTATCACATGCGGCCAGAACGTCAAGGGTTTCAGATTGCAGTTTGTGCACTAATCCGTTAGGTCGCGGGCAGGTAAAAAGGAAGGCGCGGATGAGCACAGGTAAAAACGCACTGACATATGCAGCTGCAGGCGTAGACATTGATGCAGGCAATGCCTTGGTTGAGCAGATCAAGCCCCACGCCAAGCGGACAAATCGATCCGGCGTGATGGCAGGGCTTGGCGGATTTGGCGGGCTTTTTGATCTAAAAGCGGCTGGTTTTAATGATCCTATTCTGGTGTCGGCCACAGATGGGGTTGGAACCAAATTGCGCATTGCCATTGATACCGGCCATTATGATACCATCGGCATTGATTTGGTGGCCATGTGTGTCAATGACCTTGTGTGTCAGGGCGCCGAGCCGCTGTTTTTTCTTGATTATTTTGCCACCGGCCATTTGGATGTCGGCATCGCAAGCCGCATCATCGCCGGCATTGCCGAGGGCTGCGTGCAATCTGGCTGTGCGCTGATCGGCGGCGAAACTGCCGAAATGCCCGGCATGTATGCGGGCGATGATTTTGATCTGGCAGGCTTTGCCGTGGGCGCGATGGAGCGGGGAACCGCGTTGCCAAGCGATGTGCGCAGCGGCGATGTGCTGTTAGGCCTGCCTTCCAGCGGGGTGCATTCAAATGGCTATTCGCTGGTGCGCAAGCTGGTTGAGCTTTCTGGGCTTGGTTGGGATGCCCCAAGCCCGTTTGGCGGCGAAACACTCGGCGCAGAGCTTCTGGCGCCGACCCGGCTTTATGTCAAATCCTGTTTGGCGGCTATTGCAGCGGGCGGGGTGCACGGGTTTGCCCATATTACCGGCGGCGGCCTGACAGAAAATATACCGCGTGTGCTTGGTGAAGGGCAGGGCGTTCACATTGATCTGGATAGCTGGGCACTGCCCCCTGTTTTTAAGTGGCTTGCGGCGCAGGGCGGCATATCAAACGATGAAATGCTGAAAACCTTTAACTGCGGGATTGGTATGGTGATTGTGGCTGATGCGCAAAGCGCCGATGCGGTCGCTGAAGCGCTTGCTGCGCTTGGGGAAACAGTGATCCGCTTGGGGCAGGTCACTGATGCACCAGATGTGGTGTATTCGGGGGCTCTACTATGAGCAAAAAAGTCGCCATTTTAATCTCTGGCGGCGGCTCGAATATGGTGGCTTTGGTCAAAAGCATGACCGGCGACCACCCAGCGCGTGCGGCAGTGGTCATTTCAAACACTCCGCAGGCCGCAGGTCTTCAGCGCGCTGCTGATCTGGGCGTGCCCACAGCGGTTGTCGATCATCGACCCTTTGGCAATGATCGTGCGGCCTTTGAGACCGTTTTGAATAAAACCCTTGAAATGCATCAGGTCGATTTGATTTGCACTGCCGGTTTCATGCGTATTCTGACCGAAGAGTTTGTGCTGGCATGGCAGGGCAGAATTCTGAATATCCATCCCTCACTATTGCCTAAGTATAAAGGCCTTAATACCCATGCGCGGGCGCTTGAGGCTGGTGACCGCGAAACGGGCTGCTCAGTGCATCTGGTCACCCCCGAGTTGGACGGCGGCCCGGTTCTGGGGCAGGTAAAAGTGCCGATTGAAACCGGTGATACAGGTCACACACTGGCCGCGCGGGTTTTACAGCAAGAGCATCGGCTTTATCCAGCCGTTTTGCGCCATTTCGCACAAGGATACACCACGCCGATAAATTTTCATTAATCATACATCTTTTCTTTGCGGTTGATCTGGCCTAGAACAGCGCAGGGGGTGTTAAACGTAAAAAAGATAAACCCTGAATGAAAACAATAACCACCACCCAAGAGCTTGCGGATTTCTGCACACAGGCACAAAACTGTGCCTATGTAACGGTTGATACCGAATTTTTGCGCGAGCGCAGTTATTATTCAAAACTATGTCTGATCCAATTGGCTTTGCCGGGCAAAGCGATTGAGGATGCGGTTTTGGTCGATCCATTGGTAAATGGGTTGTCGCTTGATCCGCTCTATGAGCTTTTCAAAAATGAAAATGTCGTCAAGGTTTTTCATGCGGCGCGGCAGGATATCGAAATATTTTATGTGGATGCCAAGGTCATTCCAAAGCCGTTGTTTGACACCCAGTTGGCTGCAATGGTCTGCGGGTTTGGCGAACAGGTGGGCTATGAAACCTTGGTGCGAAAAATTGCCAAGCAATCGCTGGATAAATCCTCACGGTTTACCGATTGGTCGCGCCGGCCTTTGACCGAAGCGCAAAAAACCTATGCTTTGGCCGATGTGACCCATTTGCGCCAGATTTACGAATTTCTGGATGCAAAGCTGAAACAAAACGGCCGCGCGCGCTGGGTGCACGAAGAACTGGCGATACTAACCAATCCGGAAACCTATACCGTGCGGCCTCACGATGCCTGGCAGCGCATCAAAACGCGCTCAAACTCGCCGCGGTTTTTAGCAACTGTGCGCAGCTTGGCCGAATTTCGGGAAACCTATGCGCAGCAGCGCAACATTCCGCGCAACCGGGTTTATAAAGATGATGCTTTGATTGAGTTGGCCTCGTCAAAACCGGCAGGCCATGATGATCTTAAACGCTCACGTCTGCTGCTGCGCGAGGCGCGCAAAGGCGAGATCGCCGAAGGTATCATTGCAGCGGTTCAAAAAGCCCAGAACCTGCCCAAAGAAGATCTGCCCTCAGCCCCCAGCGAAGAAGAAAAGCTTCAGGTTAATCCGGCATTGGCCGATTTATTGCGGGTGCTGCTAAAGTCCAAAACCGAAACCATGGGCGTTGCGGCCAAATTGATCGCTGCCACATCAGAGCTCGACGCTATCGCCGCTGGAAAGCGTGATCTTCCCTCTTTAAGTGGTTGGCGCCGCGAAGCCTTTGGCGAAGATGCTTTGCGGCTGTGCAAAGGTGAAATTGCGCTTATTGCCAATGGAAAATTGGTTAAGACCATTCCTGTTCCGAGCGGGGCACGATAAAATAGGCGCCGAGGCTGGACCTTTGCAGACCGGCGCTCTAAGTTTTTTATTGCGAAAGTGATATCTGTGCACAGCAAGCGAGAAAATAATGGCAGCGTCAGCCTTTGAAGATATTGTCGAGGATTTTGAATTCCTGGAAGATTGGGAAGATCGATATCGCTATGTGATTGAACAGGGCAAGTCCATGCCGTCTCTTAACGAGGCTTTGAAAGTGCCGGCAACTAAAGTGGATGGCTGTGCCAGCCAGGTCTGGCTGCATATCAGCATTTCCGGCAATACCTTTCGATTTGAGGGCGATAGCGATGCGGTTATCGTGCGCGGCTTGATTGCGCTTTTGCGCAGTCTGTTTAATGATCTGAATTTATCGCAGGTTTCGGCCGTTAACGCAGAAGCGGAATTGGCACGTTTGGGGTTAAATGAACATTTGTCATCGCAGCGCTCAAATGGTCTGCGGGCAATGATCCAGCGGATTAAAGAAACTGCGGCGGGTGCGCAGTCCTAACCGGCTTTAAGCTCGGGTTTTTAGGTTGATTTCCAATTCGCCATATCCGGTTAGGCGCCGTTCGAAAGATAACCCTAAACGATCGGCGCAGGCGCGCGCTGTTCGGGTCAACTCGGGGTCATCGGTTTGGGCCTGATAGACCAGTTTTTCATAATTGCCAAAATACATATCACGCAGCTCTGGATGGCGATCAAGACCAAGTGGTTTCCAGACAAAAGCATCAAATTGCCGGGCTAGAAAATCTGTCAGATAAAAGGCTGTTGCCTCTTCTTTTTTGGCAAAGGCTTCATTGCCTTCAAAAAAAGAATAGCAATGGGGACCTTCGATCATCTCAACCCCAAGTTCGTCGCACGCCGCTTTTAAAAGCCCGCCGGTTCCACAATCTGCATAGACAACAAAGATGGTTTCGTAAACAGAGCGTTTGGCGCTGACGATATCGCGCACCGCCGGGGTGATTTTTTCAGGTGAATTGTGCAAAATCGCCGGGAGGCATTGCAGATCCATATGCTGCCAGTGATTGAGACGGATCAGTTCAAGAATTTCACGCGCAAGCGCCCCACAGGCGACCAAAAGTATTCTACCCCCTGTTTTTTCGGGGGTAAAACCTTGGCGGGTCAGCAGAGCATCGCTTGGCTGCATAGCTGTCTTCTTATTCCCTCAGGCCGGGTTTCAGCGGCGTTAATCAGGCGTGGATGACAGTTTGAGCTGATATTTAGGCTGTCACCTGATTGTGTTTACGTGCCATCATTTCCTTGGCGGTCTCTACGGCGACGGCCGCGTCGCGGCAGTAGGCATCAGCGCCGATGGCTTTTCCAAACTCTTCATTCAGCGGCGCACCCCCGACCAAGACCGCATAATCGTCACGCACACCCATTTCAACCATCGTATCTATCACGACTTTCATGTAGGGCATGGTGGTGGTCAGCAGGGCGGACATTCCAAGAATGTCAGGTTCTTCTGTTTTAAGAGCCTCAAGATAGCTTTCGACCGGATTGTTAATGCCCAAATCGACCACTTCAAAACCAGCGCCTTCCATCATCATGGACACAAGGTTTTTGCCAATGTCATGGATATCACCTTTTACGGTGCCAATAACCATTTTTCCAACTCTCGGCGCGCCAGTTTCAGCCAACAGGGGCTTAAGGATTACCATCCCGCCTTTCATGGCATTGGCCGCCAGCAGCACTTCGGGAACAAATAGAATACCGTCCCGGAAATCCTGACCAACAATAGTCATGCCGCCAACAAGGGCTTTGGTCAAAACGTCATAGGGCTGCCATTTCCGCTCGAGAAGGATATTAACGCCTTCTTCGATTTCTTCTTTGAGCCCGTCATAAAGGTCGTCAAACATCTGTTGGACAAGTTCTTCGTCGTCCAGTTCCGAAAGGATGATGTCGTCTTCTTGGTCAGACATTTATGTTCCCTTTATTTTGTGTGTTCGCCTGATGTTCATTCACCTTTGGCCAGTTTATCCCCATCAAACTTGGCAATTTACGACATAGGGCGTTTTAAAGCCGACTTAGCCATGAAAATTCACAATGACCATAAAAAAATTTTCATGTTCTGTATGAATTTCATTGCGCATGTTCATGATTTGTTCCAAAATGCAGGGCATGCAGCCCAGTCATCCTGTATCGCGCAGCAAATTAAAAGCCCGAGGCAGCCGCCTAAACCCGAAAAACAGGTTTGAGCGTCTGGAAACGGTTGGCGTTGATGACGGTTGGGCAGAGACGTACCCGGGCCCCGCTCTGTTGCGCACTTCGGTGACAGAAGAAATCCCGCGCCGAGTGATCACTTATAATCGCTCTCCGGATTTACCGTTTGACCGGTCGATAAATCCCTATCGTGGCTGCGAGCATGGGTGCAGTTATTGCTACGCGCGGCCCAGCCACGGGTTTTTGGGGTTCTCTGCGGGCATTGATTTTGAAACCCGTCTGATTGCGCGCCCTTCTGCAGCGATGGTGCTGCAGCAAGAGCTGGCAAATCCCAAATATGTGGTCAAGCCAATTGCGATTGGCACCAATACTGACCCGTATCAGCCGGTCGAAAAAAAGTATGAAATTACGCGGTCTTGTTTGCAGATTCTGGCCGAATGCCAACACCCTGTCGCAATTGTCACGCGCGGCGTATTGGTGGAACGCGACATTGATATTTTAGCGCCAATGGCAAAGCGCGGTCTTACCCGCGTAGGTATATCCGTAACCACATTGGACCACGATCTGGCACGCAAAATGGAGCCCCGCGCGCCATCGCCAAGCCGTCGACTGGAGATCATAAGGCGATTGTCTGATGCTGGTATCCCGGTTCGGGTGATGGCCTCACCTTTAATACCGGGGCTGACCGATCATGAATTAGAGGCAATTTTAGCAGCTGGCCAAAAGGCAGGGGCGTGTAGCGCCAGCTGGATTATCCTGCGCTTGCCCCGCGAGGTATCCGAGCTGTTTCAAGACTTTCTTACCGCCCATTACCCAAACAAATTTTCGCGGGTTCTTGGCCATCTTCGCGCTATGCACGGTGGGAAATTGTATCGCTCTGACTGGGGGCGCCGGATGCGCGGCGAAGGGCCCTATGCCGAGTTGATCGAGCAGCGGTTTCAAAAAACACTTCGCCGTCTGGGACTGCGTGAAAAAATGCCGAAACTGAGCTGTGATTTATTTCAAGCGCCTGCGGCTCTTGGCGCGCAGATGGAGCTGTTTTAAAGTGGCGTAACGCTGGTTTTGAGTAATTTTTTTAGCCAGAGGCCGCCCGCCGCCGGCGTGGTCGGCGCGCTGGCGCGCTGTCTGATCCAGTGCCATCACTGGCTGAGGAAAAATCACCCAAGGCGGTGCGAATGGCATCAAGCGATGGCATTTCGCTTTTGGGGCGGGTTTCTAACGCCTCTCGCATGGCGGATAGATGCACCCCCATGGTGCCGCAGCACCCGCCGATAATCTGCGCGCAGCTATCACGCGCCATTACCGCATAATCCGCCATCAACTCAGGGGTGCCATCATAGTGGATATGGCCATCAACATATTTGGGAATACCCGCATTGCCTTTTGCGATGATCGGGGTTTTAGGCTTGACCGCAGAAAACCCTTGAACTGTGCGCAGCAAATCCGAAGCGCCAGTGCCGCAATTTGCCCCAAAGGCCAAGGGCGGATTTTCAAGGCTTTTGACCATCTCTACCATGGCCGGTGCGGTCAGACCCATCATTGTGCGTCCGGCAGTATCAAAGCTCATCGTGCCGCACCATGGCATATCAGCCAGGGCAAAGGCTTCTGCTGCCGCGCGATATTCTTCTGGTGCGGAAATGGTTTCAAGCCAAAGCACATCCGCGCCCCCGGCTTTCAATCCTGCTGCCTGCGCGTGAAAAATCTCGACCGCATCGGCGTGGCTTAAGGCTCCTACAGGCTGCATGATCTCGCCGGTTGGCCCCACGGAGCCGGCAACTACTATATCGCGATTTGCACGATCAGCCACTTCGCGGCCAATCTCGGCTGCTATGCGTGACAATTCACCCGCGCGGTGCGCCGCGCCGTGCAACTTGAGACGCGCGGCATTACTGCCAAAACTATTGGTTAGAAAGATGTCTGAGCCTGCATCAACCGCAATTTGATACAAGGCCTTGATCTTTTGTGGTTCGGTTTCATTCCAAAGCTCTGGAGCATCGCCCGATGACAACCCCATATTAAATAGGTTTGTTCCGGTTGCTCCATCCGCTAAAATCCACTCGCGTTCCAACAGCATTTTCGTAAGCGCGTTTGTCATAGTGTTCCCTCAAAGGTCTGGCTTTGCGGTGACATAGGCCGTGGAACAATTCAAATTCCAATTTTTCATCACTATTATGAAAATTATGCCCTATAGCTCGTTTTGAATTTGCTCTTTGGCTTTGATCATAAAAACCACAAGTTGGGATCGAATTTCGCTCTCGCTGGCTTTATGTTCAAGATCTGCCGTCAATTTTCGGATCACATCGTCATCACCGGGCTGTTCAAAGTCCGATCGGATCACATCTAGTGCATATTCTTCTGCTTCGATCCCCATTTTGCCAAGTAAGTCAGCAGCCCAAAGGCCAATTAATTTATTGCGGCGCGCTTCGGCTTTAAATTGCAGTTCACTATCGAGGGCAAATTTGGCCTCAAACGCATTTTCGCGTTCGTCAAAAGTTGTCATTGTTCTGTCCGCTCCCATTACTCTTTTAAAGATATGGGGCCGGATATTTATAGAAACAAGGACCAAGAACGCTTGCGGGTGCCGAAGCCATGATTTAAGAGGGCTGCATCCGAACAAGATAATATCCCCTCAGAAAGAGACCCAATGGCGCGTCGCACAAAGATTTACGAAGGCAAGGCAAAAATTCTTTATGAAGGACCTGAGCCAGGTACGCTGGTTCAATATTTCAAAGATGACGCCACCGCATTTAATGCCGAGAAAAAAGATATCATCGATGGCAAGGGTGTTTTGAACAATCGGCTGTCTGAATTTTTCATGAACGGGTTGAACGAAATTGGGGTTCCGACACATTTTTTAAAGCGGATCAATATGCGTGAGCAACTGATCCGCAATTGCGAAATCATACCGCTTGAAGTGATTGTGCGCAATTTTGCTGCAGGGACAATTTGTAAACGCTTAGGGCTTGAAGAAGGTATGCGGTTGCCGCGGCCCATTGTTGAATATTGCTATAAAGACGACGCCTTGGGGGACCCTTTGGTCACCGAAGAGCATATTGCAGCTTTTGGCTGGGCAACACAGCAGGACATGGATGACATTTTGAGCCTTGCACTGCGGGTAAATGATTTTCTATCGGGCCTGATGCTGGGTGTCGGTATTCGGCTTGTCGATTTCAAGATTGAAATCGGTCGGGTGTATGATGGCGATTTCCAGCGTCTTTTGGTGGCCGATGAAATCAGCCCGGACAGTTGCCGTTTGTGGGATATCGAAACCGGGCAAAAACTGGATAAAGACGTCTTTAGAAGAGATCTGGGCAGTTTGACAGATGCCTATACAGAAGTGGCTCAGCGGCTTGGGGTTTTGGCAAAAAACAACCCGGCAGTAAGCAAGCCCACATTGATTAGCTAAGCGCTTTTGCGCAACAGGAAAAAAAAGAAAGGTAGCCGATGAAAGCCCGTGTGCACGTGATGTTAAAACCCGGTGTTCTGGATCCACAAGGCGAAGCTGTTCGCCATGCGCTTGGCGCACTCGGCTATGATACCGTGGAAGGGGTTCGGCAGGGCAAGGTCATTGAATTGGATCTGAGCGAAACTGATCCTGACAAAGCCAGAAAAGATGTGGATGCGATGTGCGAAAAACTATTGGCCAACACGGTAATCGAAAGCTATTCGGTCGAGATTTCGTGATGCGTGCCGCTGTTCTTGTTTTTCCCGGTTCAAACTGTGATCGCGATATGGCGGTTGCGCTGCGCACTGCTGGCGCCGATGTCACAATGGTGTGGCACAAAGATACCAATCTTCCCGAAGGATTGGATGTTGTCGCCATTCCCGGCGGGTTTTCTTTCGGTGACTATCTACGCTGCGGGGCCATCGCAGGCCGCTCGCCAATTTGCCGCTCAGTGATTGATTTTGCCAATCGTGGCGGCTTTGTGCTTGGGGTGTGCAACGGATTTCAAATTCTCACTGAAACCGGCTTGTTGCCCGGGGCATTGATGCGCAATGCTGGGCTGAAATTTGTTTGCAAATCAGTCGGTCTTCGTGTCGAAACCACCGAAAGTGCCTTTACCAGTGGCTACGCCAAAGATCAGGTGATCAGCATTCCGATCGCCCATCACGACGGCAATTACAACCTGAGCCCCGATGATTTGGCAGCCTTGCAAGATCAGCACAGAATTGCCTTTCGCTATGATGCTAATCCAAATGGCTCGGTTGATAACATCGCCGGTGTATTGTCCGAAAACCGCCGTGTTCTTGGGATGATGCCGCATCCTGAGCGCGCTGTTGATCCAGCGCACCCCAGCGCGGATGGTCAGCCGTTTTTTGCCAGTTTGCTCGAACAGATGGCGACCACCTGACAGCTTTGGAAAACTAAGGTATATACTGGCTTAAGATGACCAGTGAATCTACCGAATCCACTGAGGTGCCGCCCCAACCTCTCCGCTCGTTTCCTTGGCAGGTCCGGGTGATTTTGGCTGTGCTTTTTGTCTTGGCGGGGGCGACGCTATGGCTGACCAATACCATCTTAACCGACCGTTTCACCCAATCGACCCAAAATAAGGCCGAACTGCGTTTGGCGCTTTATGGGGGTAATATTCTAAGTGAGTTGCAGCGTAATTCTATTGTGCCGCAACTGCTATCGCGTGACCCTGAACTTATTGGTGCTTTGAACTCAGCTGACTTTTCACAATCAACCCAACGCTTAATGAGTTTTGTTGAAGAAATCGGCGCAGCTTCTTTAATGCTATTGGATGGGGAAGGGCGCACTGTTGCATCAACTGATCGCAATAATCTGGGTAAGCGGCACAATGATCAAATTTATTTTCTCGATGCGCTGAAATCAAATATAACGGTTTTTTCCGTGGCCGAAAAAGACACTGGCGAAACCGGTTTTTTCTATTCTCGTCAGGTTGAGTTTCAAAACCAGCCCATCGGTGTGATATTGGTTGAAGTTGACTTGCAAAAATTTCAACGCGCCTGGGCGGGTATTTCTGATGCTGTTCTTGTGATCGGCAGCGAAGGAAAGATTATTCTGGCCACCGAACCGAAATGGCGCGGTTTGACGGAAACTATGGCGCTGCGCCGCCAACCGCCGCAAAATGCCATTGAGCGGGCCATGCGTTTGACCAGCGATTGGGCATCGCTACCGGCCGATGCCTATGTGCAGGGCGAAGCTGTTATGCGTATTGACGGGCAAATCCCTTTTCGCGGATGGCAAATCATTTCCTTTACCACCTATGCCAGTGTTCGCGAAAAAGTGAATGGCATCTTGGCGCTGGAAATTATGGGCTTTGCACTGCTGTTTGTGGGCGTTTTTTATCTTTCAAACCGCCGCACTGTGCTACGGTTGATGTTATTTCAACGCGAGTCTGAAGACCTGCGAGATTTGAATGCAAGGTTGCAGCGGGAAATTTCAGAGCGCGAGAAAGTGCAAAAAACCCTTGCCGTGGCAGAGCAATCTTTGGCGCAAAGCTCAAAGCTGGCAGCTTTGGGGGAAATGTCGGCCGCCGTAAGTCATGAGCTAAACCAACCGCTGGCGGCGATGAAAACCTATCTTGCCGGGGCGGCGCTGTTGCTCAAACGGAACCGGCCTGATGAAGCGTTGTCAGCCTTTCACCGCATTGACGGTTTGATCGAACGCATGGGGGCAATTACCCGGCAGCTTAAATCCTATGCGCGCAAGGGCGGCGAAAGCTTTGTTCCGCTGGATATGGCCGAGGCACTGGCCTCGTCTTTATCGATGATGGAGCCACAGCTAAAGCACTCCAATGTGCGGCTGCGCCAGATTGCGCCGGATCAAAGCGTGCTGGTGATGGGCGATCGAATGCGGATAGAGCAGGTGCTCATAAACCTGTTGCGCAATGCGCTGGATGCGTTGAAAACAGTGAGCGATCCTGAGATTGAGGTCATATTAAGCAAAGGCGAAACTGTCACTCTTAGTGTGCGTGATAATGGTCCCGGGATCAAAGATTTAGAGCTTTTGTTTGAACCCTTCCATACCACGAAAGAGCCGGGGGATGGTGTGGGCCTTGGCTTGGCAATCTCATCCGGGATTGTTACCGATCTAGGCGGACGGCTTACGGCCAGAAATGCCAGTGATGGGGGGGCTGTATTTGAAGTTCAACTCCCTATATTTGATGAAAACAAAGTAAATTCTCCACCCGTTGAAGCAGCTGAGTAGACCATGACCAAAGCCTTGAAAATTGCAATTGTTGATGATGAAAAAGATATGCGGCTGTCAATCAGCCAATGGCTTGCCCTGTCGGGCTATGATACCGAAAGCTTTGCCAGCGCCAAGGAAGCACTGTCTACCATTGACAGCGAATATGCCGGAATTGTGATATCGGACATCAAGATGCCCGATATGGATGGCATGCAGTTTTTGCGCAAGTTAATGGCGCAGGACAGCACGCTTCCAGTGATTATGATTACAGGTCACGGCGATGTACCCATGGCTGTCGAAGCCATGCGTATGGGGGCTTTTGATTTTCTTGAAAAGCCGTTTAATCCAGACCGGATGAGTGAATTGGCGCAGCGGGCCTCAAAAGCCCGGCGTTTGACCTTGGACAACCGGGCCCTGCGGCGCGACTTGGGTGACGGGCCGCAGTTGATGAAAAAGCTGATCGGTAAATCACCTGCCATGGAGCGTTTGCGCGAAGAGGTTTTAGATTTAGCTCAAGCCGATGGGCATATCTTGATCGAGGGTGAAACTGGAACCGGAAAAACCTTGGTCGCCCATGCCCTGCATGCTGTTGGCGCCCGCGCAGGCAAAAAATTTGCGCTGGTGTCTTGTTCAGCATTTGACGAGGCGGCTTTGATGCGCCGTCTCTTTGGGCCTGTTTTACCTGAAGATCCATTTTTCCCCGCCTTTGAAGAAGCGCGTGGAGGCACATTGGTTCTTGAAGATATCGAAACCCTTGGCGAGCAGGTACAAGCCAAGCTTTTAAGTACCCTCAATGCCCAAGGCACGCCTCCTGAGACGCGGGTTTTAGCGATCAGCAATCTGCAGGAACAAGGTCAAACATTGCACGATAGGCTGCGCAAAGATGTGTTCTATCGTCTCGGGGCTTTGCATATCACAGTGCCGCCGCTGCGCCAGCGCGGTAATGATATTTTGGAAATGTTCCATCAATTAAGCGAGACGTTCTCGGATGAATATGGCTGTCAAACCCCAAGCATAGGGGCCCAAGAAGCTGCGCAATTGCTTCAGGCGCCCTGGCATGGAAATGTTCGTCAGTTGACCAATTTGGCAGAGCGGGCTGTTTTGCAGTCGCGCCGCGGCGAAGGCACGATTGCATCTTTGCTGATGAGTGACGCAGAAGAGGCTACTTCTGTGGTGACGACAGAAGGCAAGCCTTTGAAGGAATATGTTGAAGCTTTTGAAAAGATGCTTATTGAAAACACAATGCGCCGCCACAAGGGATCCATTGGTAAAGTCATGGACGAGCTGTGTTTGCCCCGTCGGACGTTGAACGAGAAAATGGCAAAATACTCGCTTCAAAGAACAGATTACGTTTAAGTATTGGACTTAAGGCCCTGAAAAATAATAAAATAGATATGTTTTGTTTTATTATTTGGCTCTTTGCAACATTCCATACAAGTCCCGCGGATCATCTGGATCGGCCAGCATGTCAAGCGGGGTAAAAAAGGCGGTGCCGTCTATCAGATCACGAATATACCGCAGAGCTGAGAAATCTTCGATGGCAAAGCCGACACTGTCAAACAGCGTGATTTGACTGTCTGATCGCCGGCCGAGTGTCTGGCCTGAGATCACATTCCAAAGCTCTTGTACCGGATGATCATCCGTCAATTGCTGAATTTCACCTTCAATCCGCGTTTGTGGTGGGAATTCAACAAAAATATCTGAGCGTAAAAGAATATCGCGGTGCAGTTCAGTTTTTCCGGGGCAATCCCCGCCAATCGCATTTATATGCACCCCGGAGCCAACCATGTTGTCGGTTAAGATTGTAGCATTTTGTTTGTCAGCGGTGCAGGTGGTGATTATTTCAGCGCCTTCAATAGCGTCTTGGGCGGTTTTGCATGTAGTGATTTCTAGTCCAGCTGCGGCCAGATGCGCTGCGGCTTTTTCGGTCGCTAAGGGATCAATGTCATAAAGCCGGACATGAGTGATGCCGCAGATTGCCTGCATCGCGAGACTTTGAAATTCGCTTTGCGCCCCATTGCCAATCATCGCCATGGTTGTCGCGCCTTTTGGTGCAAGGAATTTGGCGGCCATTGCCGAAGTGGCGGCTGTTCGCAACGCCGTGAGAAGTGTCATTTCGGAAAGTAACACTGGATAGCCAGTGGTGACATCGGCCAGTAGGCCAAAGGCGGTGACGGTCTGCAAACCGTCTTTGGTATTTTTGGGATGCCCATTGACGTATTTGAACCCATACACCTCGCCGTCTGATGTCGGCATCAGTTCGATCACGCCCTCGGCAGAGTGGCTTGCCACGCGCGGTGTTTTGTCAAAAAGCTCCCATCTTTTGAAATCATTTTCAATATATTCGCAAAGGCCAATCATCATTTGGGTCAAACCAGTATGATTAATCAACTGCATCATGTGATCAACCGATACAAACGGGACAAGAGCTTTGTTGGAAGGGAGCAGTGTCATGATCTTGTCCTTAAAAATATCCATGTGTTGGGCGGTCAAATACACGGCGGCCAAGCGCCGATGCCGCAAGGTCCACCATCACTTGAGCAGTGCGCCCGCGTTCATCCAAGAACGGGTTTAGTTCAACCAGATCAAGCGAGCTCATCAAACCGCTATCGTAGAGGATTTCCATCACAAGGTGGGCTTCCCGGATGGTAGCACCACCGGGAACCGATGTGCCCACTGCCGGAGCAATTGAGGGGTCGAGGAAATCCACATCTAATGAGACATGCAGCAGGCCGTTGTTGGCTTTGACCTGATCCAAAAATGCCTGAAGTGGGTGCTTGATGCCCTGTTCATCGATGGCGCGCATATCGTAAAACTGAATTTTGCTCTGCTGCAGGGCGTTCTTTTCCGCTTTATCGACCGAGCGCAATCCGATGATGCAAACTTGTTGATCGGGGACAGGCGCCTCATTTTTCGGAAAACCGGAAAATCCGTTTCTTCCGGTCAGATAGGCCAAAGGCGTTCCATGCAAATTGCCCGACATGGTCGTTTCAGGCGTGTGAAAGTCGCTATGGGCATCGAGCCATAAAATGTACTGCGGGCGGTTTATTTTCTGGGCATGACGCGCAGCAGCCAAGCCAGAACCAAGACTTAAAGCATGATCGCCGCCAAGAAAAATTGGCAGACCATTCGCAAAAGCGGCAACGCCGGCCTCGGCAAGCCGGTTGGTCCAGCCAATGGTTTGAGACAGTTCTGTAGGGTGATCCGGCCCGTTGGCGGATGCAGCTGGCATCACCGTAAGATTGCCCAAATCCGTGACCGAGTGGCCCAAATCAGCCAAAACTTGCGGCAAGTTTGCTGTGCGATAGGCATCTGGTCCCATAACGCACCCTTTGCGATGTTTGCCGCTGTCCACAGGGGCACCGATTAAAATACAATTGACATGTTGCATAGATTTTTCCTATTTGTGTTAAATATCTGATCAAAGTGTGTCATTAACCACTGTTCAATTTGTTCAATATGCAAAAATATATTCAAACAGAAGCCAAAAGGATGCGAAACGAAACATGGCAAATTTATTGGATCAAAAGCTTATTTCAGCGCTTAGGCATGATGCTAGGGCCTCATTATCGGATTTGGCGATTTTTCTTGGGGTCTCGCGCACAACAGTGCGGGCGCGGATTGACCGGTTGCAGAAGTCAGGCGAAATTTTGGGCTTTTCCGTGGTTTTAAAAGATGACACCAAAGTGGATCCTGTGCGTGGATATATGATGATAAACGTTGAAGGGCGTGGCACTGAACGGGTGATCCGCCTGCTAAATGGTTTGCCGCAAGTGCGCGCTGTGCATGCAACAAACGGGCAATGGGATTTAATTGCCGAAATTGGCGCCGACTCACTGGAAGAGTTGGATCAAATCCTTACCCAAATTCGGCGTTTTGAAGGCGTAGCAAAAAGTGAAACGAATCTTTTGCTCAGCACAAAAAAGGCAGGTTAAAGGCGGCGCAGAGCCATCAGCCAAAGGCCCATAAGAGCCAGAGATAGAACAGCATTCCAACCGGCCATCGACACGCCCCAAAGCGCCCAAGGTATTTCATCACAGCGCGCCATCGGAGCGGCCATGATCTGATTGATAAGATCTTCTGTGCTCAATCCTTCGATTGCGCTGCTCGTGCAACTGTTTGGCCCTGCCCACCAGCCTTGCTCAACGCCGGCATGGTAAAATCCTATGCCTGCTGTCGTCAGGCTGGCCGCAGCGCCAATCGCGGCCACAACCCGGTTCTGAAAGGCATAAAAAACCAGGCAGATCGCAACCGCTGCCAAATGTGGATATCTTTGCCACAGGCACATTTTGCAAGGGGCAAGGCCGCCTAAATATTGAAACCCAAGCGCACCAATTAAAAGGGCGGCAGACCCTAGACCGGCGGCGAGTGCAAGATGCTTTGGTGTCATAAGAACCTCGTTCCCAAAATTCCCCCCATAAAGAGCAGGATAAACAATAAAAACATCCATCCCAGATAGCGCTCTATAAAGGTACGAATTGCCGCTCCATAAAGTCTAAGTAAAAGTGCAACCGCAAAAAACCGCAACCCGCGCGCCACAAAAGCTGTCACAACAAACAAGCCTAAAGGCATTGCTGTTGCACCTGACATTATCGTGATCACTTTGAACGGGAAGGGGGTTACTCCGGCTGTTAGGATCGTCCAAACTCCAACATCGTTAAAGCGTTGCGCAAATTCAGCAACTGCATCGGCTTTGCCTAGGGACATCAAAATAGGATGCGCAATCTGTTCAAAGGCAAGCGCGCCAAGCGCATAGCCAAAAAGACCGCCCAGCACCGATGCAACAAGTGCTACACCAGCGTAAAGCCACGCGCGGTGAGGCGCTGCAATGATCATCGGGATTAATAGAACATCAGGCGGTATTGGAAAAAACGAGCTTTCTGCAAATGCCACCAAGGCCAAAGCCCACAGCGCATGTGGGTGGTCGGCAAGGGCCATTGTCCAGTTGTAAAGCGATCTAATCATGCAAACGATTCAGTTCGTTAAGGTTACTGGCATTGATCATGCAATTGTTTGGCGGTCAAGCGTGCTTTGCCTCTGGACGTGGTGCGAAACCCGCGTTAAAAGCATCGCCAGTGCCCAAGTGGCGGAATGGTAGACGCAGGGGATTCAAAATCCCCCGCCTTAACGGGCGTGCCGGTTCGAGTCCGGCCTTGGGTACCACATTTTCCGCAATTCAGTGTTAATTCTGGTTTTCCAGGATTTCGATCTTTTTGAGTCTGTCAGGATTTTCCCTGTAATCTCTGACGTACATCCGGATTTACGAATGATATCAAATGTCTTTACCATGCTCCTAAACTGGGCGAAAATTATCTGATTTTTGTTTTTGGCTGTGATATGGTCTGAATGAACAAAGCGAGAGTAAAATGATAGTAATAATAAGACTGAGCTTATTTCTGATTTTTGTAGCCCTATTGGTGCTTTTGGCCCGCAAGGCCATTCCACGACCAGAAACCATTGATGGAAGGCCAGTTAAAAACAGGTTCTTTCTCATCGCTGGTTTGGGCACATTTATCGCGCTGGTTTTATTTATCGCTGCCGCAGAATATATAACGCGCCTATAAAACACAAAAATATATTTACTTTAGTTGGCATTGAGTCACCTAAAGTAATTAATAATTTAAATTCAATAGGGTATAGCAGTGAGATGATCTAAAAAAATATTGTATTGCTTTTCTCTTAAAGTGTAGAATCCGCTTGGATGCCTCATTTAAATAAAGGAGAAATATCATGGATACCGCAACAATGGACAGACAAACTCGGGCCATAATTGGCAGCACAATTGGTCGGGATTTTCAGTGGGTGACCTTTACCGGCGTACTTTCAAACTTGGTAACGCTTTATATTATATCGCAAGGAACCGAGGCGCTTTTAGCCACTTCAGCATTAGTTATAAGCACAGCAATTTTCGTGTTTCTGGCCGGAAATAATCAAATGGACCAATTCAAAAACTGGATTGCAGATATGGATGAGCAAGATGCCGCAAGCCATTCTGGTCAATTTGCTAAAGCGGCGCCTTTTGGATTTTGGAAGGCGATTTATTCGCTATGCTTTATTGCTGTTGCACTCAGTCAGCTTTACGAGCTTTGGGGTTAATATATCCCGTCGCATTCCTCAGGCCGATATTCCGCGCCGGCCTGAGGTCAATATCATTTGTATGTTTAAAACCCAAATCAGATTTGAATTGTAGAAGCGTCTTTAAATGCCGATATTTTAAAGGCTTCTGATTTACCTTTGACGGTTACATTTTTTTCATAAGATGCTTTCAAAGAAAGGCCCGAGCGTTGATATAAATCGGAAGTGATAATTAACTGGCATTCTTCTTCTTTGGTCAATTGTTCTAAACGGCTGGCAACATTAACGCAGTCGCCGATGGCCGTGTCAGTGATATTTTCACCATACCCCATAGCGCCTACAACAGACGTGCCCGCGTGAATGCCAATGCCAAATTTCAAATCCGAGCCAAAGTCGCTGCTGGTTTCAGTGCTCAGCTCTTTTATACCTTCTGCAAGCTTCCCGGCCGCCAGAAGCGCATTTTTGGAATTTTCCTCAACCCCACTGCCATCGGTAAACAAAGCCATGATGCCGTCGCCGATAAATTTATCAATTCGGCCGCCCGATTGGACGATCGCTTCACCGGCAATTTTGAAATACTGATTTAGCAAATAAACAGTGTCATAGGGCAATAGCTTTTCTGAGATCGCTGTAAAGCCTCTTAGATCAACGAACATAACCACGATCTCTTCTTCTCGCCCGCACAGAGTTTCTCGGTCTTCGGTGGTTAGAGTTTCAACTGGCGCATTCACCAAGGGGCGCACTTCCACCGCGCTGGTTGGGCGCAATTGGCAGGCTAATCGTACATTGTCTTGCAGCGAAAGCCGCTCGGCCACAAGGCTTTCAATGCCGTTGCGGGGTGGCAGCGTTTCAATATCCGACATCACGCGCACGCGGCAGGTCGAACAACGCCCCCGCCCACCGCACATCGACACATGACCGATACGATGCTCTCGGCTGGCCTCTAGAATGGATGTGCCTTTGGCCACCCTTACTTCTTTGCCGTTGGGATAGGTGATTTTAATTTTGCGAAAGGCTTTGCGGACCTGATGTAACACAAACACAAAAAGAGTAACGCCGAGTAAAATAAAAAGATAATTAACCATGAGCATATCGCCCGTTTGCATTAACTCTGCTTCCAGTTCCTTTCCAATATTGGCCTCTGCATAAACCTGTTCCATTATGATTTTGTTGTTTTCTATGTCGGTCGCCAACTCCTTACTGGCGGTTACCGCCCCAAGTACGGCTAAAATTGGCAAAAGCCAGGACACCACTAAAAATGCGTTTTTGTATTTTTGGTAAACGGGATGGAACTTTATCATTGACGTGATGCCAATAATGCCATGCACCCAAACAAAAATCACAAATAAACCCATGAAATAAATGCCGCCATCTTCAAGCATGCCGTCCAGAACAACCTTGTAGCTTGTTTGGGCATCTTTAAATCGCGGTGTGTAGCCGCTCGCGAACATATGTGGCAATAAAACAAGCGGCAGAGCAAAGCTGGTGACCAATTGTGTCCAGTCTTTTGCCGACATTTTAAATGACCGCCGGGTCAGCAAATGATGAAACCCCAACAAGGTATGAACAAGTAAAGCACCGTATAAAGTCAGTGAAACGACGATGTTTCTATTAAATGCACTCACGCGTTGTCGCAGGCCTTCCATAACCTCAAGACTGATTAAACCCATTGAGTGATTTACAAGATGAACAGTCACATACAAAAATATGACAAGTCCGCTATACATCCGCGCACGGCGTATTAGATTGTCTGGGGTATTCAAACCAAGTTCCTTAAACTATAGTTTCGTGCCAAATTTTAATATTTATGGCATGAAATACACTGAATACAAGAAATTTAAATATTTTCTCTTAGTATAATAAAAGTGTGATTGGGATATTTAATTTTAAAAGTTAAGTTAATAAATTTTATTACTAATTTAAATAATTAATAGTTTTCATAAATGGGCGAAATTAAAACTGGAAGTGCGGTTCTAAATATCAAGGATCGCCATAATCAATTTCATTGATTTGCCTCTAGCTTTCCCAAACAGGAATTAAATCCCGCACCGGGGTAGCCCGTCCATCTATGCTATTTAAATTAGACAAAAGGCACAAATGGAATGTCGCAGGCACAAAGAACTGTCAAAGACATTAGGAAAATAAAATTGCGCATTTTGGCCTCCTGCCATTGTGTACCGAGCGGTCTGTGTAAACAGCAGAAAATCACAAAGATCAATTCGGTTATTTAAGATAGTCAAATCATATGGGACCTTGGATAAAGTACAAGTGCTTTGGCAAACCGGATATGTTATGGCACATCCTTGATTAAACTCCGCTTGCAGTCTTTAAGAGCTACAGCCTAAAATACAAAAGACAATGCTGTCACCACCTGTTCGCGCTATATCGATGCCGGATCTCGAGTGCAAAAGATGATAAATAAGCTGATCCAATTTCTGAGCTTTATCTTTTTAGGAGTGATTTTCGGATTGCTCTGTCTTGTCACGGCCGATCAAATGGGACTGTTTATTCAAAAATGGCGGCCAGAGTTTGCACTCTTGAATCGCGATAAAATGCCTAAACAGTCACAAAACCAAGATACTATCCAGATCGCTAAGCGCTCAAAAGTAGAAACCGAGATCTTGGTCACCAAAACCCCAAAGGTCTATCAAGGAGTATGGACTGAAGTACGGCCAAAGTTGTCCAGTCAGCCTTTGGATGTAACCCAGACGCTTCAGGTTATCTTGGGCGGTTACCCTTTTGAAACGCTGGTTTTTGCCGAAAAACTGGATGAGCTTGCTGCGAAATCTCAGATTTGCCCTGAATCCAAATTAAGCGCGTGGAGCGACTGTTTCGGGGTCTATGAATTTCCCTGGGGCGATAGATATATAGGCACTTGGGTCGGTGATAAAATCAATGGCTTTGGGCAGATTATCAAGAAAAATGGTGACAAATATATTGGTGATTTTGTCGACAACAAATCTGATGGCTGTGGCATCTATGTGTTCTCTGATGGCGAAACGGTATCGGGTTTTTGGAAAGGCGGCGACTTAATCCAAGAACAAAAGCAATGCCGACGGCTATAATTGCGAAAGTTTTTTCATTACGGCCACCAGTACTGCCATGGAATTAAGCTCGGAATTGGAAAGATGGGGTCGTAAGGCACTTTCCACGGCAGTGGCTTCGCGCTGCTTTCCATTGGCCCGATACCAGCCATAGAATTCGGCGGCATTATGCTCTTTGTAGACGTTAAAGCAGACATAACAATAAGCGGGATCAAGCGTATAGAATTCTTGGTCCAAAGGGTTCAGTTTCAGCAGTGGTAGGAATTTTTCGCGCCCGGTCGAGTTTTGCACTTGGTGCAACAAATAAAACCGATCCGGTGATGAAAACGAGACCACATTTTCATGCTCTGGGCTTTCCAAAAACACTGGCTCTGAATCTGTCAAATGGCCCAAAGCAAAACTGGCAATTTGCAAATCAGAAAGACCATCAGGAAGGTCAAGCAAGGTCAAAGGAACCAACATTTTTCACTCGATACAATTTATAGGCTGGCCAAGATATGCGTGCAGGATATTCCAACGCGCTGACTTGATCCACAGTTAGTTTTTATTTTTGCATTTTCGACCTTCTGCACGCGTTAGATTGAAAACTGCAAAAGATTTCCTTAGCTGGCTCATATAATTTCAAAAGTTCTGCATAATTTCTGCACGCCGGTCAGGCAAACCAAAGCCACGCCCTCGAAGCATTGATGCGGACGGTTTGAACCCACCCTGTTGCCTCTACTGTTTCGCATTCAACTGGCCTGGCGGCTGAAACACTCAAAAGCCGTCAGGCCTTTTTTAAAATACAATGGAGTAGATAATGAAAACACTAAAATTAACGGCCTTGGCAATATTGATAGCTGGCGCGACTTATGCAGGGGTTATGCCAGAGGTGGTAGCAGAAGTCCCAATAACGGTTGAAACAACAGTGGGGGCCACACCAGAGGCAGAAAATGGATTAGACCAACTATTACAGTTTCTCTTTTCGGTGGTATTTTTGGTTTTATAAGGCCAGTTGGACATTCAGCAGCCCGCTCGTTTAAAGATAAAAAAACCGCGCCGGAAGTATGCTCTGGCGCGGTTCAATGTTTCAAGCAAACAGAAGCTTTATTTGCGTATCAATTCTTTCCAGTTTCCGTCCTGTATTTGACTGATGACGACTTTGTCTGCGCCTTGGTGGTCATCGGCTGAATAGTCCACCTGAACGTCAGAGATCGTATCTTCAAAGCTCAAAGACTCCATACCCGCTTGGAAGCTTTCTGGTGTAAGGTCATGCCCTGCTGCTTCAAGTGCCCGAACAAGAGTTTCGGCTGCAGAGCGCCCTAAAAGCGCGCCAGAGCCGGGAAATTCACCGGTTGCGCCCTGATAAGAAGCCACCCATTTGGCCACATCAGGATGGCCCATTCTGGCCACAATGTCGGACCAACCAGCCGCGGCATAGAAGCCTTCGGTCACCCCGCCGGGAACTTTTGCAATAGCTGTGTGGAACGAGGCAGAAGATCCAATAAATTTAAGATCTGTTAAACCCATTTTTTTAGCGGTTGCAACTGCCGTAATGGCTTGGCGCACACCAAGGGCTACTGTGATGACCTCACATCCCTGACTGGCGAGTTTTGATATTGAGCCAACAAAATCCAACTCGTCCGGTTTGTGCTTGGTCTCACCACCAAAGGTCAGTCCGTTAGCTTTTACCGCATCATGTGTTCCTTCGGCAATTTCCAGGCCAAAGTCAGATGGAATATACATTGAACAGATTGTTTTTGCGCCAGTCTGTTCTGCCAGATAAGGCACCGCAGCGAGCATTTGTGCGTGATACGATGATGTGCCAGCATATTTGATGTTTGATGGTGGTTCAGCCATTTGGCGCGCAGCGGTCAAAGGGGACACATTGGCGATTTGTTTGGATTCTAAGAGTGGGAACGACGCAATGTTCATTGGAGTTCCAAGGCTCAGGAGCATCGCAAATACTTTGTCCGAATTCACCAGTTTATTTAGGCCGCTCATGGCTTTGGGCATTTGATAGGCGTGATCTTCGACCACCATACGGATTTGCCGGCCATGAACGCCGCCAGCGGCATTGATTTCGTCAAAATAAATTTTGGCTGCTTGAACCGCAGGTGCACCAAAGGCTGCAAATGGTCCTGACATATCTTGGTTGGACCCAATTAAAACTTCGCTGTCTGTGACGCCTTGGGTTTCTGAAATGGCAGTTGTGGCTGTGAGCGCCACGATTGCCATTGATTTAAATAGAGTTCTCATGTCTTCTCCTCAGTTGGTTATATTTTAGTTTGTTTACTTGCATTGGAACACTCATTGATACATTTCGTCAATCAGGGTTTGATATTTTTGCTCTACAAAACTGCGTTTTAATTTCATTGTTGCCGTTAGCTCATCATCTTCTGCTGTCAAAAGCGTATCAATTAGTCGAAAGCTTTTGATTTGTTCAACCCGAGCGAAACTCTTGTTCACCTCGCTTATGATGCTTTCGATCAATTCAATTACCGGCTCGGCACGACAGAGCGAGGCAAAATCAGAAAATGGAACCCGCCGGTCCTGGGCAAATTTTTCGACGTTTTCTTGATCAATCATGATCAAACAGGACAGGTATTTCCGATTATCACCTATTACCACACTATCGCTAATATAGGGTGAGAATTTTAACCGATTTTCTATTTCGGCAGGGGTAATGTTTTTGCCGCCCTGCGTGATAATAATGTCCTTCATCCGCCCGGTGATGGTCAGGTAACCTTGATTGTCCAATCGGCCAATATCGCCAGAGCGAAGCCACCCATCGCTGGTAAAGGTATCCTTGGTTTTTTCAGGGCTTTTCCAATACCCCTTAAAGCAGTTGGCGCCCTTATATTGAATTTCGCCGCCATCGCCAATTCGGACCTCTGCGCCCGGTACGACACGCCCAACGCTGCCCAAGCTTTCAGCTTCTGGCAAATTGATCGTCATAACGCCCGCGGTTTCACTCATCCCGTAGCCTTCATAAATTGGTACACCGATGGCGCGAAACCACTTCAAAAGATCCGGAGAGATGGGCGCAGCGCCTGTGCCCCCTCGGCGCAATTTATCCATGCCCAGCATACGGCGCAAATTTCTAAGCAGCACAAAATCCCAAAACCGATAGGTTAGGGGGATCGGTTTATTGGCTTGATCAGCTTTCAATCGCCTATGGCCGGCTTTGAGCGCTTGCCGGAATGCCCAACGTCCAAAAGGCGTTGCATCTTCCATCATAATCGAGGTGCGGGAATACATCTTTTCCCATACCCGCGGAACGGCTGTGAAAACGGTTGGGCTAACCTCTTGTATATTTTCAAAGACGGTTTCTGTGCTTTCTGCAAAATTGACCCTTGATCCGGCAAAAATCGGCAGAAACACTGATAAAAGACGCTCTAGTATATGGCATAAAGGTAAAAAGCAAAGTTGTTCATCTGTATCGAAAACTTGCAGGGTTTGGGGGCCAATTGACATCGAAAACATAATGTTAGCATTGCTGATCTCAACCCCTTTGGGATCACCAGTTGTCCCAGAGGTGTAAATCAAAAGGCATGTATCCTCTGGCTCGCCTTTGGCTATTTCATCTTCAAATTCAGTGGGGTTTTCGATGGCTGCCTCAGCGCCGATCTGATAGAGCTGCTCTAAAGATATCACATTGTCATCTTTAAAATCATGCAGCCCATCAAGATCAAAAACGATGACCTTTAAAAGCCCTGGCATTTTATCTGCAATCGACAAATATTTGTCCAATTGCTCATCATTTTCCACAAACAAAAAGCGGCTGTCGCTGTCATTCACCAAATATGCAAGTTGGCGCGCGCTGTCAGTGGTGTAAACACCGCTGGCAATACCGCCAACAGATTGAATGCCAATATCGGCATAAATCCATTCTTTACTGTCTTCGGCGAGAATAGAAACCACTTCTCCGCGTTGAAGCCCCAGACGGCGCAGACCAAGACCAATTTGCCGCGCGCGGTCATAAAACTGATCCCAACTAAAAGATTTCCAGATTCCGTATTCTTTTTCGCGATGTGCTGTCCTCTGGCCTAAATTTCTGCAGCGTGTGCTCCATAGTTTGCACAGCGTGTCTGCCCCATCAATAAAATGCGGTGGTTGGCTTAAGTCCTTGTTGAGCTGGAAGCCATCAATTTCATGTTGCTCTGGTATTGCACCAGTCATTTTTCGCCAACTCCTTAATCACCGCCAGGTTTTATTTTGTTTCCAGCGCCGTTGCCCACGCTGAGAGGCCTCAGAGGACTGTCCTAAGTAAAACTCTTGAATATCTTTAGACGCGGCAAGTTTTTCTGCCTCTCCGTCCATCACAATACGGCCAAGCTCCATCACATAGCCAAAATGGGCCAGATCAAGAGCCACTTTTGCATTTTGCTCGACCAAAACCATTGTAACACCCTGTTCTGTGTTCAGGCGTTTCACGATTGAGAATATTTCTTTGACCAAGAGCGGGGAAAGGCCCAAGCTTGGCTCATCAAGAAGCATTATTTTTGGGCGCGCCATAAGACCACGGCCAATGGCGACCATCTGTTGCTGGCCGCCCGAAAGTGTTCCCGATTCTTGGGCGCGTCGATCACGTAATATTGGAAAGTAATCATAGACAATTTCCAAATCCTGAGCGATGGCCGCAGTATCTTTGCGGGTGTAGGCCCCCATCATCAAGTTGTCTTCAACGCTTAGCAACGGAAACAACTCACGGCCTTCAGGCACGTGGGTGATACCTTTGCGGACCACTTTATCTGGTTCAAATCCTTGGATAAACTCGCCGTCCAGTGAAATTGAACCCTTTTCGGGATCCATAATACCGGAAATGGTTTTTAAAAGTGTTGTTTTTCCCGCGCCATTTGCCCCTAAGACAGTTACGATTTGCCCTTTATGCACCTCTAAGCTCACACCTCTGATGGCCATAATTGGACCATAATAGCTTTCAAGGTTGTCGATTTTTAAAATGGCAGAGCTCATGTCAGAGCATCCTCTTCGTCGCTCCCGATATAGGCCTTAATGACATCTGGATGGTTTTGCACCTCGCTCGGCGTGCCAATGGTCAGAATTTTACCATCTGCAAGAGCCAGAACACGATCCGAGACCGAGTTGACCAGATGCATGTCATGTTCAACCATCAACACCGTAATCCCCATGACCTTTTTGATGTCTTCGATCCAAAAAGCCACATCCTGAGTTTCTTCTGTGGACAGGCCTGACGCCGGTTCATCCAACAACAGAAGCTTTGGTCCAATTGCCAACGCACGTCCCATTTCGACCACTTTACGAATTCCATAAGGAAGCCCGGAGATGAATTTATCGCGGTAAGGCTGAAGATCTAAAAAGTCGATTACATGCTCAACGGCTAGACGGTGGTGATGTTCCTGCTTGCGCACTTTGGGCAGAAATAAGATTTCTTCAAGCACATTCGAGCGTCTGTGTCGCTGGCGGCCAACCAATAGGTTTTGCAAAACGCTGGCCTGTTCGAAAAGTTCGATATTCTGAAATGTTCGCGCAATGCCCAAATGGGGGATGTCATGGCTCGCTTTTTTCAAAATGCTTTGGCCTTGAAAAAGAATATCGCCTTCAGCTGGATCATAAAACCGGCTGATCATGTTGAATATCGTTGATTTGCCCGCACCATTTGGCCCGACCAGTGAAAAGACCTCGCCCTGTTTTACGCTAAAGCTGACATTATCTACCGCAACCAAACCGCCAAAGCGCAAGGTAACATTTTGCAGATCTAGCAAATTCATCGCATGCGCTCCGTTTTGAGGTAGGATTTTTGACGGCGGAACATGTCGCGGCGATAGAATGGAAAAAGCTCAAAATAGCTGCGTATTTTTAACCAGCGGCCGTAGAGCCCCATGGGCTCAAACAGAATGACGAATATCAAGATCGCACCAAACATGCCGCTTTCAATGCCCGGTATGATGGCGCTGTTTGAAAAAAATGCATCGCGGGAAAAGCTGATGACGCTGGGCAAAAAGGTGACAATAGCGGCACCGATAAAAGCGCCTTGGATGAACCCAAGCCCGCCGATAACAATCATCAGCAATAGGTAGATTGAAATAACGATATTAAAGGTTTCATTGGTGAAAACCAAACTGAAATGACCCATTAGTGCGCCCGAAATACCTGTAATGGCACAGGAAAGCGCAAATGAAATTGTGCGTGTTCGGGCAATATTTACACCCATTGCCTGCGCCGAGATTTCACTGTCTCGGATGGCCATAAAACTTCGCCCCAAAGGTGAACGCAAAATATTTCTATAACCTAAAACAATCAAACAGGTAATTCCAAGTATCAACCAGTAAAGCCCGGATACATTTCCGTAACGGTCAAAGTTGATCCCGAAAATCTCTATTGAAGGCGCGAATTTACCACTGACACCGCCTGTCCATGGTGCAAGGATGACGATTAAATCTTCTGCTAGAACACCAATCGCAATTGTGGCAATGGCCATATAAATGCCGTGTAGTTTTGTCGTCGGCATTGCAACCAATACACCGGCCAATCCCGCAAAAAATCCAGCCAGCGGTAAAGACAGGATAAAAGGCAAGCCGTATTCCTGCAAAATCACATTTGAATAGGCCCCAACAGCCATAAAGGCGGCGTGACCCAAGCTGGCCTGCCCTGAATGGCCAACCAACAGCATCAACCCCATGCCGGCAATCGCCCAGATAAGCATCAAAGTAAATTCACCTAGCCAGAATTCATTGATGATAAACGGTAAAGCGATCGACATCAGCAAAAGCGCCAGATACCACAATGCTGGTACCCGATTGCTAAAATAGCGTATATCGGCATCATAAGATGTTTTGAAAATAATACGCATTGGTTAGACTTTCTTGCTCTGAACTTGAGACAAGATGCCATGCGGGCGGAAGACCAACACCAAGACCAATAACAAATACGGCATAATTCTCGCGATGTCGCCCTCGATATACCGTGCTGCAAACGGTTCAACTATCCCCACAAGTAAGCCGCCTATCAGGGCGCCCGGCAAACTGCCAAGCCCGCCAATGACGGCCGCAGCAAAGGCCTTTATGCCCAAAAGCCCGGTAGAGGGATCAATTGACCCTTTTGATGCAAATAGAATTCCGGCAATAGCGGCGATCACGCCGGATAGGGCCCATACAAGTGAGTGCATTCTTTTCACTGGAATGCCCATATAAAAAGCCGCCATTTGGTTCTGGCTAGCGGCCTGCATCGCAACGCCAAGCTTGGTTCGGGCAAAGAAAATATAGAGCGCGCCGGTCAAAGCAATGGTTACAATAATAACCATCAATTCATCGATCCCAAGCGCAAGTCCTGCAAAACGGAAGTCCAGCCCCGCGATGGGACTTTCAAGGCTTTGCGGCTCATAACCCCAAATCGCACCAGCAACAAAACGTGCCACAAATCCAAGGGCAATGGTTACAATCACCACTGCGATCTGACTTTGTCCAAACATTTTTCTTAAAATAAGTGCATCAAGAGCATATCCAATAGCCCCCATAAGCAGCATCGCCATCGGCACTGAGACCCAAAACGGTAAGTCAAAATACTGCTCATTCGTCAGACCTAGCGTGATGAAAGCTCCAAGCATCATCATATCGCCTTGAGCAAAGTTGATCGCTTCAGACGCTTTGTAAATAAGTACAAAACCCATTGCGATCAAACCATAAACACAGCCATTTGATAAACCGCTTAATAGCAGTTGAAGAGCATCCACTAACTCGTCCTCCTACATTCGATGGTCACATATTAAAGATAGGGTCGATCAAAACCACATAAAATTATACTTATGGTCATCTCACCTTGTCTTTTGTCAAGGCGCTAAGTCGGGGTTCGGGGGGATAACAAGACATTTAACGTAACGTCGGAAATTTGTGATTACTGTATTCGCTTGCGACACAAAGGGCAGGGCGCGCTATTTTCCATCATTTAACCCTAAAGAGTAAAAAAATACCCCTAAGGCTATACAATGTAAAAAATGACCGTTATGATTATGCAAGCTAAAGGTTTTTTTTATGAATTCATTTAACGTTTACCAATTTACCGCGTTTCAAGCACAACTTTTAACCGAATTACTCGCCCAGAGGTTTTTGACCGAGCTTAAACGCGCGGCAAACAAGAAACCCGAGGAAGATCGCCGCTGCCGCACCATCGCCAACCCTGAACCGGCTGTTGTAGTTGAACTGAGTGACAAAGCCCGAGAGCTCTTAGAATACAAAAAGGCACCCTATCTATAGGTGAAATCAAGCCAATCTTTAGGTGCTGCTTAGCCAGAGCAAGATGCGCCGCCCAGAACACAGAATTTTGCGCAATGAGGGTGGTTGAGCCAAACTTTGCTCTCCGCTTCTTGTAATGTGTTGCCCATTTCAAATCGCCGATCATAGGCCAATAGGGTGCAGGCAACCACACTCGGGGAATCTGCGCCTTTGCGTTTCACTACCATACGCGACGAAGCGCACATCGGACTATCGGCCGGTTTGCCAAGAATGTCCCAGCACGCCGTTGTGATTTCAGGAACTTCAACAGTTTCATCCATTTCCGGGAACAGGACACATTGAGCGGGATCGCCGGCGTTAATTTCAAAGCCATTCTCGGCGAACAATTGCGCGTATCCCTGACGGGACTGGGCATCGCTTTCACCCCAAACCGTACGTCCGGCAACGGTCATCCTTATCCCATTGTCACGCAGCCAGCACATGCCTTTTAAGGTTTTTAAAAAGCTGCCTTGACCGCGTTCGCTGTCATGTTTTGCGGCAGACCAATGATCCAACGAAACCCGTAGCGTAAGTCGCTCTGCAAAGTTGTTTTGTAATGTAATCAAACCGTTTTGCATTGATTTTCGCATCATCGGTTGCATTGCATTTGTCAGGATCAAAACCTTATAGCCCCTAGATAACGAAACCCGAGCGAGATTAATCATTTCAGGGTTCATAAACGGTTCCCCACCGGTAAAGCCGATTTCATGCAGGGGCCAGTTTCGATCGCTTACCTGATCTAGAAAATCTGTGACTTCTTTACTGGTTATGTAAACCAAACGGTTATTGGTGGGCGAACTGTGGATGTAACAATTTGGACAGGTGATGTTGCACAATGTGCCGGTATTGAACCAAAGCGTTTCAGGCTTGCTAAATGCCACTGATGCGCGCTGCGATCCGTCGGCTGTAATTTCACGATGTTGGAATTTTTGTCCCTTTAACTGGACGGGCAGTAATTTATTCATTTGATCTCCAATGGTCTTGTGTGTGTTTTTAACCATCCTTTGAAACAGCGCAACCTTAAGGTGCCTATTTGACGCATTTGTGAACTGACAAGAGCTGTGGACTTTGATCAATGGGTTCGGTAAACACCCCATACGTTAGCGCTAACAATAACAGGGTTGATGGCCGTCGAGCATTGGCTAAACTAACCCAACAAAAGAGGGCCTAAAAATGGTTTCACGCGTCATTCCGGTAGAACCTTTTGATTTGGTGATTTTTGGCGGAACGGGTGACCTTGCTCGCCGCAAGATTCTGCCAGGTTTGTTTCGCCGTTTCATCGCGGGTCAAATGCCGCAGGATGCCCAGATTATCGGTGCCGCGCGTGCTGAGTACGATGCCGACGGCTACCGTCAATTTATCAAACAATCCCTTTTTGAATTTGGACCTAAAGACGTTCCAAATGATGTGACAGAGGCATTTCTGAGTGGTTTGGATTATGTGGCTATAGATGCCAAAGGAACCAATGGCTGGCCAGAGTTGGCGGCAAAAATGCGCGATGGTCATGTGAGGGCATTTTATTTTTCTGTTGCGCCGGCCTTGTTCGGAGATTTGGCCGAACGGCTGCACAGCCATGATATCGCGCTTCCAGATAGTCGCATTGTGGTGGAAAAACCCTTTGGCCATGATCTTAAATCGGCCCGATCACTCAATGCAACGCTGGCGCAGCATTTTTCCGAAGATCAGATTTATAGGATTGACCATTATCTTGGTAAAGAAACCGTACAAAACCTGATGGCGGTGCGTTTTGGGAATATGCTTTTTGAGCCCCTTTGGAATGCACAGTATATCGACCATGTCCAAATTACTGTTGCTGAAACTGTTGGGGTGGACGGGCGCGGCGGTTATTACGACACCTCTGGGGCGATGCGTGATATGGTGCAAAACCATCTGATGCAGCTACTTTGCTTGATTGCAATGGAGCCGCCAGCAAAGTTCGACCCAGATGCGGTGCGTGATGAAAAGCTTAAAGTTATTCGCGCTCTTGATCCCGTATCACCGCATCATTTGGTCCGTGGGCAATATGGCGCTTCATCTGACCATCCAGATTATCGCGCCCATGTGGAAAATCCCCGCTCGCGCACCGAAAGCTATGTTGCCCTGAAAACGCATATCAGCAATTGGAGATGGGCCGGCACGCCGTTTTATTTGCGCACTGGCAAGCGGCTGCGCGCGCGCAGCTCGGAAATTGCTGTTGTGTTCAAAGAAACACCCCATTCCATTTTTGGCCCTGAAGCGGGAAGCCACCGAAATGCTTTGATCATCCGTTTGCAGCCTGATGAAGGTATCACAATGGATGTAACCATCAAAGAACCGGGCCCGGGCGGCATGCGGCTGATTGATGTGCCACTTGATATGACCTTTGCTGAGGCGCTTGGCCCTGAAGTGGGTGAAGTGCCAGACGCCTATGAGCGCTTGATTATGGATGTGATCCGCGGCAACCAAACTTTGTTTATGCGCGGCGATGAGGTCGAGGCCGCATGGGCTTGGACCGATCCAATTATAAATCATTGGGGCGAAACAAAAGATGTGCCAAAACCCTATGATGCGGGCGGTTCAGGACCTGAGGATGCCTTGATGCTCATGCACCGTGACGACAGAAAATGGCGGGAAATCCGCTAATGCAACTGATCGAATACCCAGATCGTGAAAAACTTTCCATAGAACTTGCTTCAAAAATTGCAGGTGATTTAAATGCAGCATTGCTAAACCGGACGCGGGCCACATTAGTGGTTCCCGGTGGAACTACACCTGGCCCTATTTTTGATCTTCTGTGTGCCACGTCCATCAACTGGAGCGCAGTTGACATCATGCTTAGCGATGAACGCTGGGTGCCGGAAACCAGCGAACGCTCAAATACACGGTTGCTGAAAGAACGTTTGTTTGTAAGCCGCGCTGCCAAAGCCGGTCATCTTCCGCTTTATGCACCGTATGAACATCCTGAGGACGGGCTTGAAGAACTCAGCACGCAAATCCAGTCTCGATTACCGATTTCTGTGTTACTGTTAGGAATGGGGGCAGATATGCACACCGCGTCTTTATTTCCCGGTGCCGATCAGCTTGAGCGCGCGCTTGCCCCAGATGCGCCGCCACTTTTGGCCATGCGCGCCCCTGGTGCACCAGAGCCGCGGATGACCCTATCGGCGCCTGTATTGGATGCGGCAATGGCCAAACATATCGTTATTTTTGGCGCAGAAAAGCGTGCAGCGCTTGAACAGGCGCAGAATTTATCTGCCTCTGAGGCCCCTGTGCGTGCGGTTTTGAATGGCGCGCACATTCATTGGGCGGCATAATAGCCGCAAAACTGGGTGCAGTTAAATAAGGATCAAAACATGTTTGAAACCCTTGCGGTGAATTGGGCGGCGCAAAAAGAGCGCCCTATTTTGTCATTATTTGCCGGTGGTGATCGGGCGAGTGAATTTTCGGTGCGGGTGGATCAACTACTTTTTGATTATTCAAAGACCAATTTAGACAGGGAAGCTCGTCAGGCTTTATTAGAATTGGCCGAGGCCCAAGGGTTGGCTGAAAAACGTGCGGCAAAGTTTTCTGGTGCACCGATTAATGCCACTGAGGGCCGCGCCGTTTTGCATAGTGCATTGCGCAATTTTGGAAGCGATCCTGTTTTCGTCGATGGGGCTGATGTGATGCCCGATGTGCGTGAAAGCCGTGCCGGGATGGCGCAGTTCGCAAATGCCGTACGCAGTGGTGAATATCGCGGGCAGGGCGGAAAAATCACGGATGTGGTCAACATTGGCATTGGCGGATCGGATCTTGGGCCTGCGATGGCCTGTTTGGCGCTGGCGCCTTATCATGATGGCCCGCACTGCCATTTTGTGTCAAATGTGGATGCCGCCCATATTGCCGATACTTTGCAAGGCCTTGATCCTGAAACAACTTTAGTGATCGTGGCCTCAAAAACTTTCACCACAATTGAAACCATGACCAATGCGCGCAGCGCGTTGAAGTGGATGGCAAGCAAAGTTAGAAATCCGGCTGAGCAGTTTGCAGCGCTGTCGACAGCGTCGGATAAAACAGCCGAGTTCGGCATCAGCAAAGAGCGCGTGTTTGGTTTTGCCGACTGGGTTGGGGGGCGCTATTCAATGTGGGGGCCTATTGGCCTCAGTTTGATGATAGCTATCGGCCCGCAAAACTTTACCGACTTCTTAAAGGGCGCTGAAGCGATGGACCAACATTTTCAGTCCGCGCCTCTGGTGGAAAACATGCCTGTGATGCTCGCGTTGGTGGGTCTTTGGCATCATCAGGTGTGCGGATATTCCAGCCGGGCGGTGTTGCCTTATGATCAACGTTTGGCGCGGTTGCCGGCGTATTTGCAGCAGCTTGAGATGGAAAGCAACGGAAAATCCGTTGCCATGGATGGCAGTGATTTGGATTTTGCCTCTGGTCCTTTGGTATGGGGCGAGCCGGGCACAAATGGCCAACATGCCTTTTATCAGCTGATCCATCAGGGCACGCATGTGGTGCCTTGTGAATTTATGCTGGCCGCCCAAGGACATGAGCCGGATATGGCCGAGCACCATCAGCTTTTATCGGCCAATTGTCTGGCCCAGTCGCAAGCCTTGATGTGCGGCCGATCCCTGACTGAAGCTCGCGCCATGATGGAGGAAAAAGGGTTTGAAGGCAATGAGTTAGAGCGGCAAGCTAAGCACCGCGTTTTTGCCGGAAACCGCCCCTCAACAACGCTGATCTACCCAAAGCTGACACCAAAAGTGCTGGGCCAGATTATTGCGCTCTATGAGCACCGGGTGTTTGTCGAAGGGGCAATTTTGGGGATCAATAGCTTTGATCAATGGGGTGTCGAGCTGGGCAAAGAGCTGGCTACATCGCTTGGTCCCATCGTTGCGGGGGCGCAGCCGGCAACGGGTCTTGATGGCTCAACGCATCAATTGATTGCGTATTTACACGCCGCCAAATCATAAAGCTTTGCGGCGTGGTTTTTGCCGAAATTAGCACATCGGTATCGGGTCGTTATCGCGGCAGTATCGCGGTGGTGTCATTGATCGCCTTTTGGTGTCCATTTTTCGTCGAGCACCTCAATCGCGGCGACCCGATCTTCGACTTTTGGGTGGCTCATCAACCACGCGGGCATGCGACCGGTTTGACCGGTCAGCGCGTCCAGTTTGCGAAACAATGATTTTTGCGGATCGGTGCCAATGCCGGCTTTGGTAAGCAGGGCAGAGGCATATTCATCGGCTTCATACTCATCGCTGCGTGACAGCCCTGCCATCAACAAATTTGCAACGATATTGGCCAACCAGCCTCCAATCCCGGGCAGCAAGCGTCCAAGCACCATTCCAAGCGCCACGCGAACCGCGTTTTGGCCCGAAAAATCAATCATCCGCCGCCGCGAATGACCCAAAGCCACATGGCCAAGCTCATGGGCAATGACCGATGACAGCTCGTCGCTCGACACTTCTCCGTTTTGGTATTTTTGATAAAATCCGCGGGTGATAAAAATACGCCCGTCCGGGGCAGCCAATCCGTTCACCGGTTCGATTTCATAAATATATACAGAGATTTTTCCCACATCCAGGGCCTGCGCCATGCGTGAAATCACCGGCTGCAATTTTGGGTCCATCAACTCGACCGATTGGGTGTCCAGTGTTTTGTTTAATCGAGAGGCAGAGAACCGGTACATTACCAGTCCGTAAATCAGCGCCAAAAAGATCGGGGTTAAACTTAGCATGGTTAAGATATGGTAAAGAGCGGCTTTAAACGCAAGGTTTAACGCACCAACTCTTTCATTCCGTTCTGAAGCCCCGCCAAGGTCATTGGAACCATGCGATCTTCAAAAATCTCACGGATCATGGAAATCGAATGCGTATAGCCCCAATGACGTTCGGGCAGGGGGTTGATCCAGATATTTGATGTCCATTGATCGCGCGCGCGCTCAAGCCATACCTGACCTGCCTCGGGGTTCCAATGCTCATTGGCGCCGCCGGGATAGGCAATTTCATAGGGCGACATACTGGCGTCCCCGACAAAGATACATTTGTAATCCGGCCCATAGGTTCGAAATACTTCTTCGGTTGGCGTTTGATCATTCCAGCGCCGATGATTGTCGCGCCATACGCCTTCATAAAGACAATTGTGAAAATAATAGTATTCAAGATGTTTAAATTCGCTGCGCGCTGCAGAAAACAACTCTTCGACCACACGGATATAGGGGTCCATTGATCCGCCCACATCCAAAAACAGCAGCACTTTAACCGCATTGCGGCGCTCGGGGCGCGTCTGCACATCAAGATAGCCGTTTTCAGCGGTCGATCTGATGGTTCCATCTATATCCAGCTCATCGTCGGCGCCGTCGCGGGCCCAGCTGCGCAAGCGCTTCAGCGCCACTTTGATATTTCGCGTGCCAAGTTCAACCGTGTCATCAAGATTTTTAAATTCGCGCTTGTCCCACACTTTTACCGCCCGTTTGTGGCGGCTTTCTTTTTGCCCGATGCGCACGCCTTCGGGATTATAGCCATAGGCGCCAAATGGGGATGTGCCGGCAGTGCCGACCCATTTGCTGCCGCCCTGATGGCGTTTTTCTTGTTCTTTAAGCCGCTCTTTGAGCGTTTCCATCAGCTTTTCAAATCCGCCCAGCGATTTAATCTCGGCCTGCTCTTCGGCGCTCAGATGCTTTTCGGCCAGTTTTTCCAGCCAGTCAGCGGGTATATCCACAGCATTTAGAACTTCAGCTGCGGAAATTTTCTCAAGGCCTTTGAAAGTGGCCGCAAAGGCGCGATCAAATTTATCAAGGTTGCGTTCGTCTTTGACCATGGTCGCGCGCGCAAGAAAATAAAACGCATCAATATCATAGGTTGACAGGCCGGCTTTCATCGCTTCGAGAAAGCTTAAAAATTCGCGCATTGAAACGGGAACACCGGTTTTTCGCAAGGTATCAAAAAACGGCAAAAACATTGCTTATATCAACACTCGTTCAATGAAAATTGTAAGCATCAGCCCAAGGATCGTAAAAAGAATGCCATAGGCGGCAGCATATTGCGCGATATCGGCCGCGCGCCCTTTACGCCGTTTTGCTGTCATGCCGCCGATTGTTGCGCCAATTAAGCCAAAAAGTAAGTACATTTTGTCATCCGCCGTTTTGCATACCTGCGCTTAGCTCACTGATAGCGCGCCGCTTCGTGTTCCAAGCCCGTTCTGAGTCAAACCCGTACCCTGCCAAGTGCGAACTGTCCAGTCGAACGCTGCGTGCTTCATCGCCGCGCCCAAGATTATCCAGAGCTTCGGCTTTTAACAGCAAAAGTGTAGCAAGCAGGGTTGCGTTTTCAAATTCCCATGCAATTTTAATATTCGGCTCGACCATATCAAGAGCATATTGCGGGCGGTTGTCGATAAGAGCGTAAGAGGCAAGATGCGAAGCGGTATAGGCTCTATGCAATCGAGATTGTGGACTGCGCCTAAAGTTTTCCATGGCTGCCTTAAAAAGACTTTCGGACTTTTTTATATCTTGGGATTGCGTGATCAAAGCGAGCGAAAAATAACTCAGACCCAAGCGATGGTCTTGCCAGCCGTTGGTTTGGGCCACTGAAACAGATTGACGGGCAGCGCTATGCCGTCTGCTGATGGATATATCAGGGCTAAAAGAGGTTTGGATCAAATTGATCCAAACGCGCGGAGTTGGCTTTAAATTGCTTGGGCTGCGTGAAATACCGCGTGGATTGATTTTATTCAGAATCGCAGGCAGGCGATCTTGAACCTGCGTTCGGCTCATGCCGCTGTGCAGGTCTGAGGCATAGGTGATCTTTAAGATCAGCATATCAAAACTGGTCAGGACCGTATGAACATTATCGTCGTTAAAAACAGAGTTGGGGAGGCGGTAAAGGTCATTGAGCGGCCCAAGCGCCTGCGCGAACTCTTCATGCAAACAATCGCGCACTTCTTGGGGGGTGGCATCAGATGGAAGAAATATCATAACTTTATGGCGCTCGGTTTGATGGGACCAGCTTGCGGCCTTGCTGTTTCGTCTCAGCTGGAAATCACGCAGCGAGTTGACATTTGGAACAACAAAACAGGCCGCGTTTGGCAGGGCTTTGCGAAGCTGCGCCCGCGAAACCGATTGGATAGTGATATTTGCTGCCTTTGATTGGGTTAAAAATATTTCCAAACCCGCCTCGGTACGCAGCCGGCGGATCAGTCGATTCAAATCAGAAGGAAGTGATTCGGCCGCATGTTCGGAAAGATGAACCGAAATAGGTCCTTCGAACCTGGTAAGCATTGGCAAAGCGCGCCCGCTTTCCAAAGAAAAGGATAAATCTAGAAAATCGCGTGCCAGATCAGCATTGGAATTTGGCAAAACCGGCAGATTGGGTGCTGGAAAGGGGTTTCTAAATAGACTGTCCTGCCAGCGGGTGTTCGCCCGGCTCACAATGTCATCCTGCGGCATCTGTATGCAGCTGCAAAGCAACAATAAAACTATAAAGAGAAAGTGTTTCATTTGCTTTTGAACCTAGGCGAGTTTTGCAATAGGAGACCTAGTCCAAGAAAGGAGTGTAGGAAAAAAAACAAAGATAGAAACCTAGTTTTTCCGAATGTGTTTAGACAAAGAGCATAAATCATTCGAATCGTTTAAAAATTTTTTGGGGCCAAAATGTGACCCCGCTGTGGTTAACTTCGACTTAATTGCGACAGCAGCACATCACCGTTCGCCGCGGGCCATAAAGGCCAGGCGTTCAAATAAATGCACGTCTTGTTCGTTTTTTAGCAAAGCGCCGTGCAGTTTGGGCAGCGCATTTGCGCCGTCGCGTTTTAGATCCTCGGCGGTAAGATCCTCGGCCAAAAGCAGCTTGAGCCAATCGAGAACTTCTGAGGTTGACGGTTTTTTCTTAAGACCGGGTTGTTCGCGCAGCTCAAAAAACTGCGTCAGAGCCGTGGTCAAAAGTGATTCTTTTATCCCCGGATGATGCACGGTGACAATCTGTTTTAAGGTCTCGACATCGGGAAACCGGATATAATGAAAGAAACAGCGCCGCAAAAATGCGTCCGGCAATTCTTTTTCATTATTCGAGGTGATGATCACAATCGGGCGGTGTTTTGCAGCGATCGTTTGGCCCGTTTCATAGACGTAGAACTCCATTTTATCGAGTTCCTGCAATAGATCATTTGGAAATTCGATATCCGCTTTGTCGATCTCATCTATTAAAAGCACGACTTTTTCGTCGGCTTCAAAGGCCTGCCAAAGTTTGCCTTTACGGATGTAATTTGACACATCATGAACTTTTTGTTCGCCCAGCTGACTGTCGCGCAAACGGCTGACTGCATCATATTCATAAAGACCTTGTTGGGCCTTGGTGGTGGATTTGACATTCCATTCGATCATTGTCAGCCCAAGCCCGGAGGCCACCTGCTTGGCAAGTTCAGTTTTTCCGGTTCCTGGCTCGCCTTTGATCAGCAGTGGCCGCTCTAGCGTGACCGCTGCATTCACTGCAATAGTCAGATCGTCAGTTGCGATATAGTCTTTCGTTCCGGTGAATTTCATAGCCTGCCCTATTGTGTGCTCGATGTGGTTCGTGGCCCTGCGCCCCGCGGGCGAACCCTAGACGGAATATCATTTTGCTGCAATGCGTTGCTATTGGCTAGTGACAATGACGTTGTGTTGCGTTAGGTGCGGTGCAGAAAATCGCTTTTAGTCAAAAGGAGCTGTGCATGTCACATGCTGACCTGCATGAAGGAGAGGAAATGAAGCAAGACGCCTTTCTTCCTGAGGATTATACTCCTGCAGAAGACGAACCGTTTATGAATGACCGGCAACTTGAGTATTTTAGCCGAAAGTTGCTGGCCTGGAAAAATGACTTGCTCAGTGACAGCAAGGAAACAATCGAAGGTCTGCAGGATGGGACACGCAATATCCCTGATATAGCAGATCGCGCCAGTGAAGAAACCGACCGCGCGCTTGAACTGCGCACCCGCGATCGGCAGCGCAAATTGGTCACCAAAATTGATTCCGCCTTGCGCAGAATTCAAGAGGGTGAATATGGCTACTGCGAGGTGACGGGCGATCCCATCTCCCTCAAGCGGCTGGACGCCCGGCCCATTGCCACCATGAGCCTAGAGGCGCAAGAGCGACATGAACGGCGCGAAAAAGTTCACCGCGACGAATAAGCCAAGTGCAAAAACCGAAGCAGTGCTTCGGTTTTTTGTTTTCGGTGACCTATGATCAAAGATCAGAAAATCTCAGTTATTGGCGCCGGCATTGGCGGTTTGGCCACGGCGCTTGCTTTGCGCCTTCGTGGGGCTGATGTACAGGTTTTTGAGCAGGCTGAAGCGCTGGGTGAAGTGGGCGCGGGGCTGCAAATTTCGCCCAATGGGTTGGCCGTGCTCAAGGCACTTGGTGTTGGGCCGCAGTTTCGCGCTTTAGGGGTGCGGGCAAAAGCAGTGGATTTATGTGATTACCGTCAGGGCCGTTTGGTCTGCCGGTTAGATTTAGCGCGCTATGTGCCAGAGCTTGAATATAGCTTTATTCACCGCGCAGATTTGGCGCAGCTTTTATATGAAGCCTGCCTTGCCAAGGGCGTTGAGTTTGAATTTTCTCAAACTGTCATCGATGTTGGCGGCTCTGATGCGCCGCAAATCACCACCCAAAGCGGTCTGTCCTGCGCGCCGGATTTTGTGGTGGGGGCTGATGGAGTAAAATCAGGGATGCGCCGCGTGCTTGGCAATGAAAGCGCGCCGCGATTCTCTGGTCAGGTGGCCTGGCGGGCTATTGTGCCCAACATCTGCAATCATCCCGACCATGCCATGGTGCATATGGCGCCGCGCCGCCATATGGTCAGTTATCCGCTGCGCGACCGCTCTGGGGTTAACCTTGTGCTGGTGCAAGAGCGGTCTCAATGGGCTGAAGAGGGATGGGCACAGCGCGATGATCCGCACAATGTGCATGCGGCCTTTGCTGATTTTGGTGGGATGGCAAAGCTGTTGCTAAGCGGGCTTGATACAGTTCATCTTTGGGGGCTCTTTCTGCATCCTGTGGCGTCTTGCTGGGGGCAGGGCCAGATGGCGCTGGTGGGGGATGCCGCGCACCCGACGCTTCCGTTTCTGGCTCAAGGGGCAAATATGGCCCTGGAAGATGCCTGGGTTCTGGCCCATAGCCTTGATGCGCAAAGGCCTTTGAAAGAGCGATTGACTGCCTATCAAGCACGGCGCAAGCCCCGCGCCGAACGGGCAGTGCGTACTGCCGCTGGCAATGCATGGAAATATCACATTAGCGCGCCGCCACTGCGATGGGCCGCGCATTCATCCATGCGCATCATTGCGGCCACCGCGCCGCGGCGACTGCTTGGCCAGTTTGACTGGCTTTATCGCCATGATGTCACAATGCACGGTGGTTAAAGATCAAGACTGACCCAGATCGGTACATGATCAGAGGGTTTTTCGCCGCCGCGGATTTGATGGTCAATTTGGCAGTCTTTCAGCAGATCAGCACATGAAGGCGTCAGCAAGAAGTGATCAATACGAATCCCATCATTGCGATTCCACGCGCCGGCCTGATAATCCCAAAAACTGTAGTGCCCGGGGCCATGATGACGCGCCCGAAAAGCATCCGTAAACCCAAGATTTACAATTTTGCGAAATGCATCGCGGCTTTGGGGTAAAAACAGCGCATCTTCTGTCCAAGCATCAGGTCGTGCAGCATCTTCGGATTGCGGGATAATATTATAATCGCCGGCCATAAGAGCCGGCATCTGATCTTGGATCAGCTCTTGGGCGCGGCTATACAGCCGGTCCATCCAGGCCAGCTTATAGTCATACTTCGGCCCCGGTACCGGATTGCCATTGGGCAGATAAAGCCCGCAAATGCGCAGCGCTTGCGTGCCAACAACCGTTGCTTCAATCCATCTGGCCTGTTCGTCGTCCGCATCGCCGGGAAGCCCTCTTTTCACATCCTCAAGGGGCAGCTTTGATAAAATAGCGACGCCGTTAAAGGATTTTTGGCCATGGGTGACTACATTATACCCACGATCTTCAAACAGCTCGGACGGAAAGCCCTCGTCAACAGATTTAATTTCTTGCAGCAGGGCAACATCGGGGGCAGCTTCGTCCAGCCAATCGCACAGCGCAGTGGCGCGGGCCTTGATCCCGTTAATGTTAAAGCTCGCTATTTTCATGAAAAGACCCTTTGGAAGCGGTTGTTTCGTATTTATCGCCGAAGCACTTAATGATGCAAGTGCTGCTTGCGGAAATTCTAATTTTTGCCCGAGGTTTCCAGATATATCCGCTGATTTGATGCAGAATTTGAATATAAATTTAGATAAAAATACATGAAAACAAAAGATTAATGGAAAAAATTTTAAATACCCTAAAGAGAGATAAATGCCTTGCAAAACAACTATAGGTTGTATATGGTGAAATTACCAGATAGGAGAAAATCATGTATAGTCAATCAACCCAAATCCAAACCGAAGAATTTTTTCAAGAAAGTGAAAGCCTTTTTACCGGCGATCATGTTGATCTGTTTGTGTCTGCATCCTCACCATCTGCCCAGTCAGAATGCCTGATGGGCGATGAGGTTGGTCTTTTTGTTTCTGCCTCAACCCCAAGTGCGGGCACAGATTGCCAAGCTGGCGACCGTGTTGAACTTTTTGTTTCTGCCTCTTCGCCAGAAACCGGCGTGAGCTGCACATCAGGGGATAATGTTGCGCTGTTTGTATCAGCCTCATAATTGTCCTGCACGTTCTGGGGAACTATCTCCCTTAATCATAGCGTGCCCAACGTTTCTGCTGGGATGCCTCTCGGGCTCTCAGCGGCCTTTCTTGTTTACGAGCGAAGCAAGAACGGTGTAGCCGCAGATGGGCATCCCTTAACCCCACCCCCAGCCCATCTGCGGTATTTAAAAGCTTCTGCGGGTCATCCAAGCCGGCACTTAACAATCTAAGCCAAAATTAAAGGAGTACTGTGATGTCAAATGTCATTCCCTTTAGCGTGCCCCGTGCAAAGTCACAAAGCGGCCAGATTGAGGCACTGATTAGGTGTTTTGCCACACAGCGGCGCTTTGGGGATGATGTGTTCTGGCTTAAGGAAAACGCCGAACTCTTGAATATTTTATATAGCAGCGGCCTTAACGTTGATCCCGAGCATCTCGCGCCGTATCGCAGCTTTTATGCGAGCATTGAAAAACGGATGTTGTTCTTTCCGCAATACTACAGATTTTTACTGTCCATAACACAAGATTTAGAAGCGCTTGGTCTGGCGCGCGGCAAAGCGGTCCCATTGGCCAATTGGGTTGATGCGCAGTCTTTGGTATCTGCAGAACTGTCAGATTTGCAACGCGCCGAAGCGAACCGACTTTTGCGCAGAGGCGGCCTTAAAATAGCCTCACGTGAGGATGGGCTAAATGAAAGATTGCACAGATTTATAAACCACAGCCAAACCTTTGCCGTGCCAAATAAAAAGGCAGCCTATGAACTGACGCATATTGTTTTTATCTCAGTGAATATGGCCATCAGGATCCTAAGATTAGCGCAGCAGCCCTTATCTCGCTTGAATTTGCCGGGCTTCTGGCCTTGCTTGATCAAAATGTTGATCTGCTGTCTGAAATTTGCATTGCCATGCGCTTTGCAGGGGGCATCCCGCCATCGGAATGGGAGGCTTGGATTGCAAAGGAACTGGGCGATTATCAAATTTCTGAATGTCCGAACGGAGCTGTTCAGGATGATTATCATTCTTATTTTATGTGTAACTGGTTGGCCTCCCTACGCGATTCCCCTGTGTTTCAGGGCAAGATGCTTGCCCGCGCAATGAGTTTCCAAGCCGCCCGAAAGTCGGCCTCTCCGCTGCGTGGACTGTCCGAGAGTATTTTTAAAATGGATGCGCATCGCAGCGCTGAATGGACAAAAATGCGCGGTCGGGTCACGGTCGACCTGTCCACCGATGCCTATGATGTTCTAGAACTGGCGGAAAAATCCAGCCCCCGATTTGAAGAGTTTTTTGCTGGATTTGCGCGCAGCAGCGCAGTGCTTATGCGCTAGCATATTCTGCGCATCCGGTGGCAGCATGGGGTGCCGCAAGATTTTGCTAAATTGAAAAACTTGTTCCGCATCCGCAAGAGCTTGAGGCATTGGGGTTTTCAATCACAAAGCGCGCGCCGATCAACTCTTGGGAAAAATCAATCACGGCATTTTCCAAAAAGGGCAGCGAAGTGCTGTCAACGATGACTTTTTGTCCATTGCCCTCAAGCACAAAATCATCCGCTGCTGGCGTGTCCAACCGGATATCATATTGAAACCCGGAACATCCGCCGCCTTCAACAGCAACGCGCAAGGCCTGCCCTTCGCCGCCAGCGTTGATTTCGGCAAGCCGCGCAAAGGCGCGTTCGGTAACTTTCGGGGGTAGTTGCATTTCAAGACGCTCCAACCGGTTAACTCTTGTCTTTTTTTACCATATAAGCCCTTTAAAGCGCTACGACAAGAAAGGCCGATCAATGGCTGTTGAATTTAGATCAAACCCTGAAAACAGCCGTGGGCGGTTATACCGCGAAGACGAAAGCACCTTTCGCTCTTGTTTTCAGCGCGACCGCGATAGAATCATTCACTGTAGCGCGTTTCGCCGGCTGAAGCACAAGACGCAGGTGTTCATCGAACATGAAGGGGATTATTTTCGAACCCGCCTGACACATTCCATCGAAGTAGCCCAAGTTGCCCGCACAATTTCGGGTGTTTTGGGGCTTAATGGCGAATTGACTGAAGCGGTCGCGCTGGCCCATGATTTGGGTCACCCGCCATTTGGCCACACGGGTGAGGATGCGCTTAACGTTTTGATGGAGCCCTATGGCGGGTTTGATCATAATGCGCAGGCGCTGCGGATTGTGACCAATCTAGAGCGTCATTATGCGGATTTTGACGGGCTCAACCTGACATGGGAAACTTTGGAAGGAATTGCCAAGCATAACGGACCCGTGACCGGCGCATTGCCCTATGCTCTGGCCGAATACAATGCTCTGCATGATCTTGAATTGCACAGCTATGCCAGCACCGAGGCCCAGGTGGCCGCATTGGCAGATGATATCGCCTATAATAGCCATGATCTTCATGATGGTCTGAGGGCAGAATTGTTTTCCACCGATGAATTGGCCGAGCTGCCCATCTTGCGGGACTGTTTTGCCGAGGTTGACCGCAAATATCCCGGTTTGAACTATTATCGCCGCCGTCATGAAGCCTTGCGGCGGTTTTTCGGTATTCTGGTTGAAGATGTGATCGCTGTTAGCCAAAAAAACCTGACGGAACTAAATCCTCAAAATGCCTATGATGTTCGTTTTGCAGGTCGCGCTATGATAAAGTTTAGCAATGGGTTATGGGCTGATCTTAAAGTTGTACGTAAATTTTTATTCCACCGAATGTATCGTGCCCCAAGTGTGGTCAAAATGCGCAAAGAGGTCACCGAGGCTGTGACCACGTTATTTCCGCTTTTCATGCAACACCCCGATCTATTGCCTAAACAATGGCGCAAAGATGTGGAAAAGGCAGATGATGATATCGCACTGGCACGTATTGTGGTGGATTATATCGCGGGCATGACTGATCGCTTTGCCCTGCAAGAACACGAGCGGCTTATCCAGACAAAGACACATTGACCTTGCCCCTGTGCATGATAAACCGCAGCGCAAGATAAAGGATGTAGAGTTATGAACCTTTTTAGCGAAATCCGTGCGCTGGTTCTTGCGGCCCTTGAAAAAATGGCCGCAGATGGGGATCTGCCCGCAGGGCTCAGCTTTGACGCTGTGGCGGTCGAACCGCCACGCGATCCTTTGCATGGGGATATGGCCACCAATGCCGCTATGGTTCTGGCTAAGCCGTCCGGCCGCAAGCCGCGCGAGATCGCGGATGTACTGGCCGCAGCCTTGCGCCAAGACCCGCGGATTACGGCGGCAGATGTGGCTGGTCCAGGATTTTTGAACTTGCGGCTTGCGCCTGCGGTTTGGCAGTCGCTGATCAAAGAAGTGCTTGAACATGGCCAGAGTTTCGGCCGCTCCTCGGTGGGGGCAGGTCAACGGGTGAATGTCGAATATGTCAGTGCCAATCCAACCGGACCTTTGCATGTGGGCCACACCCGCGGCGCGGTCTTTGGTGATGCGCTCGCCAGTCTTTTGGATTATGCCGGCTATGCGGTGACGCGTGAATATTACATCAATGACGGCGGCGCGCAGGTCGATGTTTTGGCCCGCTCGGTTTATCTGCGCTATCTTGAAGCGCATGGCCGCGAGGTCGCCTTTGAAGATGGCACATATCCTGGCGATTATCTGATTTCTGTCGGTCAGGCGCTCAAAGACAAAGTGGGCGCTGAGTTTATTGATAAAGGCGAGCAATTTTGGCTGGCAGAGGTGCGCGAGTTTGCAGCCACGGCCATGATGGATATGATCCGCGAAGACCTTGCGCTCTTGGGCGTAAAAATGGATCATTTCTTTAGTGAAAAATCTCTTTATGGTACTGGGCGGATTGAATCAGCCATTGGTAAACTGCGGGCCAAAGGCCTTATTTACGAAGGTGTTTTAGAACCGCCAAAGGGCAAAAAGCCTGAAGATTGGGAACCGCGTGAGCAAACGCTGTTTAAATCTACAGAGCACGGTGATGATGTTGACCGCCCGGTGATGAAATCGGACGGCAGCTGGACTTATTTCGCCCCTGATATTGCCTATCATAGTGATAAGGTTGACCGCGAATTTGATTTGTTGATCGATATTTTGGGCGCGGATCACGGCGGCTATGTCAAACGCATGAAAGCTGCGGTTTCGGCCTTATCGGACGGCAAAGTACCACTCGAGATAAAATTGACCCAACTGGTGCGGCTTTATAAAGACGGCGAACCTTTTAAAATGTCCAAGCGGGCAGGGACGTTTGTGACCCTGCGCGATGTGATTGATCAGGTGGGCGCGGATGTCACCCGCTTTGTGATGCTGACCCGTAAAAACGATGCCCCACTGGATTTTGATTTTGACAAAGTGCTTGAACAATCGCGCGAAAATCCGGTGTTTTACGTCCAATACGCCCATGCGCGTGTGTGCAGCGTTCTGCGCCGCGCCAGCGAGGCGGGCATCACAGTGGATGATGGCACATTACGTGGGGCGGATTTGACACTTTTGGCGCATCCGGCTGAACTGAGTGTTGCCAAGAAACTGGCGGAATGGCCACGGTTAATCGAAATAGCGGCGCGCACCAATGAACCGCACCGCGTGGCGTTTTTCCTTTATGAATTGGCCAGTGAACTGCATGCGCTGTGGAACAAAGGCAACGAAGAGCCGTCTTTGCGATTTGTACAGGATGACGATCCCGGCACCTCGCAGGCAAAAATTGCCCTTGCACGCGCCGTTTCTGTTGTTATTTCCGCTGGTCTTGCTATTCTTGGCGTAACGCCTGCAGAAGAAATGCGCTAGTATAAAGCCTAATCTGCAGAACCGAGGCAGAGAACCGTAGGAATGGGCAATGTCCGTTCCAAACCGGAGGGCAGTATGATGGTATATTCCCGGAGCGATCAAAGCACCCCTGATCCACAGGGCGCAGAAGACGGCCGCGCGCTTGGATCTGTGGCAAATTGGATCGGGGCTATTGTTAGCTTGGCACTGGTGATTGGTGTTTCGTTTTGGGCTTATGGGTTGGTGGTGCGCGATGTAAGCGGTGTGCCGGTGATCAAAGCCTCGGCCGAGCCAATGCGCGTGGCGCCAGAAAACCCCGGTGGAACAGCCGCGCTGAACCAAGGTCTTTCGGTCAATCAAGTGGTTGAGGCCGGTGATGATACCCAGCCCGAGTTTGTGACCCTGGCGCCAAGGCCCGTAGCGTTAGGTGACGATGATATTCCAACTGCGCAAATCGAACCGGCAAGCTCGGCCGTGATCGCAGCGCCCAGCCGTAAAACCACACCGCTTGATATTCAATCTCTTGCCGATCAGATCGCAGTAGAAGTTGCTCCGCTCGATGGTGAGTTGGATACAGCTGAAATTGTTCGCCTGGATAGCTCGAGCATTGAAAATGCGCTCAAGCAGGCATTGGGCGAGCCGCAAACCAGCGTCGAGTTTGTCTCATTGCGCCCTAAAAAACGCCCTGATGGGCTGCAACGCGCTGCGGCTTTGCCAAGCAGTGAGCTGGCCGCATTGGGTGAAATTGCTCCTGACAAAATTCCTGTGGGTACAGCCTTGGTGCAACTGGGTGCTTTTGCCTCGCCTGAAATTGCCCGCTCGGAATGGCGCCGCCTGAGCGATAAATTTTCAAGCTTTATGGCAGGGCGTGATTTGGTCATTCAGCGCGCTGTCAATGGTGGACGTATTTTCTACCGCTTGCGCGCGGCGGGTTTTAGTGACCTCAGTGATGCGCAACGGTTCTGCTCAGCGCTTATAGCGGCCAAAGCCGAGTGTGTCTCTGTTGTCACACGCTAGGCTGCTCGCCCATCCCACGACAGCTCTCGTCGCCACAGGACAGGCCAAGAGGCACATTATGCGCTCTCTGAGAAGATATTATTTTCAGTGCTGCGCTATGGCTGGAGGCAAAAGATGAGCGAAACCCATGCCTCTTTTGACCTGCAGCCTTCCGTGGCTGAACGTGTCTCGGCCGAAGCGCTTATCGTCGATGTTGACGGCTACGAGGGGCCGCTGGATTTACTGCTGACCTTATCGCGCACACAAAAAGTGGATTTGCGGAAAATATCAATCCTTGAGCTGGCGCGTCAGTATTTGGCCTTTGTTGAAAAGGCCAAAGCACTACGCATTGAACTGGCCGCTGATTATTTGGTGATGGCGGCTTGGCTGGCTTTTTTAAAGTCCCGCCTGTTGTTGCCACCCGATCCAGATGAACAGGGACCAAGCGGCGAAGAACTGGCCGCGCATTTGGCGTTTCAGCTTGAGCGCTTGCAAGCGATGCGCACGGCCGCAGCGCAATTGATGGCGCGCGATCAACGCGGGCGTAACTTTTTCGTTCGCGGCCTGCCTGAAACCGTCGAACGTGTCCGCCATGTCAGTTATACGGCCAATTTGCTTGAAGTGATGCAGGCCTATTCGCGGATTAAAACCCGCGATGATTTTCGCCCCTTTGTGATGGACCGTAACAATGTGTTTACCCTTGAGGCTGCGTTAGAGCGGATGCGGGGGCTCATCGGCTATGCCGGTGATTGGACAGATATTTCAAGCTATCTGCCCGACGAATGGCTTCACCATCCCGAACGGCGCCGGGCGGCCACAGCGGCCACCTTTGCGGCCTCTTTGGAATTGGCCAAAGCTGGGCGCGTTGAGCTGCGCCAAAATGAGATGTTTGCGCCGATCGAGCTTAGACGAAAAGGAAACGCCGATGACTGATATCCCATCGGACAAAAGCGGTGAAAACGAAAGCCTGTTTGAAGCGCCTCCTATGGGCGAGCAGGAGCGCATGGTTGAAGCGATTCTTTTTGCCAGTGCTGAGGCTGTGACGGTGAGCGAATTAAACGGCCGCATGCCGCATGGCTGTGATGCGGCCGAGGCTTTGGTGCATTTGCGCAAACGCTATGAAGGGCGCGGCGTTCACGTGGTTAAAGTCGGGGACGCCTGGGCAATCCGCACGGCTGCTGATCTTGGGTTCTTGATGCAAAAAGAAACCGTTGAAACCCGCAAACTCAGCCGCGCGGCGATCGAAACATTGGCTATTATCGCCTATCACCAGCCTGTAACGCGCGCCGAGATAGAAGAAATCCGCGGTGTCTCTGTGTCGCGCGGCACAGTGGATCAACTGCTTGAAATGGAATGGATCCGCTTTGGGCGACGCAAAATGACCCCCGGGCGACCCGTTACCTTTGTGGTGACACAGACATTTTTGGATCATTTCGGGCTGGAAAGTGCGCGTGATTTGCCGGGCCTAAAAGAACTGCGCGCCGCGGGGCTTTTGGAAAGCCGGCCGCCTTTGGGCGCCGTGCCGGGACCAGAGAGCGATGAGGATGAAGATGCCGGTGCCCCGGGACAGAGCGAGCTGTTCGAAGATTAAACCTGCAGCGCCATAATTCTGGCCAGTTTTACCTCTATCCTTTCAAAGATTGGTAAAGGAATCGAGTGTAGATTTAGCCAGAATTTTAAAGATGATATTGAATATGGCAATGCGTCAGTTGATGCGCCGCGGTATTAA
>ERZ1048872.403-NODE-403-length-48541-cov-8.782061_pt1 | contig 48541 bp, 38 predicted proteins | sample MGYA00383100_ERZ1048872 | MGnify/ENA primary metagenome ERZ1048872 (study PRJEB29581, sample SAMEA5548370) | metagenome | biome: marine; feature: coastal; material: water | depth 50 m | study: Short-term variability in the microbial, nano- and picoplankton...
TAATAGAATTTTCATAGGTAATGTAGGGTCTACCAAGTCAATGTACTTGAGTCATATCAGATCGCGTTGTGATTGTCGGTACCGGCTTCGAATAGATCTCAGAAAAGAGGTAGCGACGTAGGAATTAGAAATCGTATGGTCAATGGCGATGCTGCTCTTAGTTTCTTAGTACTGAATTAGCAATCGACATGCCAATGATTGAGGTGCGATTAGGAAGAAAAAAAGCGTTTAAAAACAGCTGGTTACAATTCTTCTTTTTGATGTGGGCTATTTTGCAAAAAGAGTTTTTCATTTTGCAACGCAGGCTGGGCAATGCCTTGCATACTGCAATTTTACAAAAATGATGATCTCAGGCGGCTTTGAGCGGGGTCGCTTATCGCATTGACGAGGAGATTGTTAAGGGGGAAGTATGCCTATCGGCGGCCAAGTCAGGGGCTTGCATGCGGGTGTGACGGTAGCCCGCAATTTGCAACTACTCAACGCCGACGCCAATCGGTGCTAATTGCATCACGCGTTGTTGGTCTGCTGAAAAGACGGTCTTATCAGATTCAAATTCATCCATCCAAAACATAATATTCTGACCATCGGGGCACTCGCTTTGATTGGCGATCCCGTCAGCATTTAGATCATCAGTTTCCTCAAGGCATTGAGGCGTGTCACCGATATAATCGTAAGCCTGAAACCGATCCTCTGTGGTGTGTGCTAGCCCGAGATAGTGACCTATTTCATGCGTCAGGACGGCGGCGGTTGAGTTGACATGGAAATCTCGATCGCCATCTCTGGTTGCAGTACCGTTGATCAATACCGCATTAAATTCCGAGGTAAATCCCATCGGGGAGGGGATGCTCCCCGCAATGCCAAGCAATCCGGCGCCATCGACACCCGCGAAACTCTCCAGCAAAAAGATATTCACCTTCCTCGCATCACCCTGTGCGACCAGCGCGCGAGTTGTGACATTAAGAAAGTTGGCGCTGACCTCTGCAAACTGAGGGTCATCAATTTGTACGACGGGATCAAACTGGGCGGTGATGCCGTTAAGAGCGAAAATTTCAGTGGATTTTGCCAGTATCGCGGTAATGTCGGCTGTCGGTACGCTGGCTGCAGTGACGATAGGTTTGATTTCAATCTTTGAAACCTGAGCGTTCTCAAATAGTAGCGTGGGTCCTGTGCGAACACTCAGCTTAATGCGGGGCAAAACTGACGGAAAGTCTAAGTTGCGTTCAAGTGAAGCGACGCGATATTGCCATTGACCAGCTTCTACCGTTTGCTCTGGGGCTCTAGGGACCAAAAGACTACACAGCTGGATATCGCAAAATTCGACACTGGTAAAAAGAGGCGCGAAGGAAATGCCGCTGGGAGATATAAGCTCACTGATAATAAATTCATTGGGCGCTTCTGTGACACCGCTCCCCTCGAGATAAAGGGCGAAAGATAGCGCGTTCGGTGAAATATCAAAGGTTAGCGCTGCCGATTGTTCGACCGTACCAGCAAATTCATCGTTAAAAACTTGACTGTATCCGCTGGTTGGAAAGCTGAGATCTGTCACCGTGAGCGTCGTTTCAGTGATAGGAATAATTTGAATTAGAAGTGCCGCAGGATTGGAGAACGCCCCTGCAGCATCGCGTAATCGATAGCTGATGCTTTCGCTGCCTGTTGTATTTGTTAGCGGCAAATAACGGATAACGCCGTTGCTGATTTCAATCTGACCGAGTGTAGGCGAAGATAGGATTTCGATATCAGCATCAATCAAGTCTCCATCGACATCTGTATCATTGGATTTTAAGTCGATGTCCACTGGCGTATTCGCGAGTGTTTGCGTTGAATCTGCCTGTGCAACAGGGGCGTCATTGATGTTCGTCACATTAACGCTCACAACTGCTGTGAGCGTTTGCCCATTCGATGTATTCACATCATAGGACAGCGAATCCGTGCCGAAGAAATCAGTCGCTGGCGTGTAGGTCACAATGTCGCCGGCAACGCTTGCGGTACCGTTGCTGGGAGAGATTGAAATGGCAGTCGAGCCTGCAGTGACGGCAATGTCATTATCAGTCACGAAGATTTCTATAGCTGTTTCCTCGGTAGTGGTGACTGCATCGTCAATAGCGGCGGGAATGACAGGGGCAGGTGTGTTGTCATTTTGCGCAGCGCCACCGCTACCCCCGCCGCAGGCACAGAGCACGGCGTAAAAAGCGAGCGAGATGGCTGTTTTTGAGTAATTCAGTCTGATAACGCCTGATCCTTTGTTGAGGAGGAAGGAACAGTCTATCAAAACGGATAATCCTTACTGTAGTTATTTTGTTACCGAAAATTTACGGTATGACAAGCGTGTTTGTCTCTCTATGTGTCTCTGTATTTGGTGAAAAAAGACGTAGAATGATGCGTGCTCCTGTGCTGGAGCGAACAGCAGCTTCAGCGACAGCGATGAGGCATAAATCTCTTTGGAACAGCTTGAGCGATGAGCCTTATTCATTTTACAAAAAACGTTTCGGTTTTCTGCCTTGAGGCGCTACATCCCGGCGGTAATAAATACTACAAGTTAAAGTACAACCTTGCTGAGGCCCGTCGATTAGGCAAGTCACGACTGTTGAGTTTTGGTGGTGCTTGGTCTAATCACATACATGCGCTATCGCTGATCGGTCAGACAGAAATGATTGAGACCATTGGTGTGATCAGGGGTGAACGTCCTCCTGTGCTTTCAGCAACCTTGCAGGAAGCCGAGTCGAATGGCATGAAGCTCCATTTCATCTCGCGGCAAGACTATCGATCAAAAACCGAGCAGACATTGTTAGCGGCATTGCGCGCTGAATTCGGAGATTTTTATCTGTTGCCGGAAGGAGGCACTAATGAATTTGGCGTGCTGGGCGCGTGCGAGATCGTTGGCGAGCTTCGGAAGGTACAAGCATCGTTTGACAAAATTATTTTGCCGGTTGCCACCGGAGGCACGTTAGCCGGCGTTGCCCGTTCGCTGAAAGATGGAGAGTCTGTGACTGGCATCTGCGTGTTAAAGGGTGGTGCGCGGGTGCAATCAGATACCGAACAAAGTGTTTGCCAACTGATTAACCCAATACATGAGACTCCTCAGAGAGTTCGACCAAACTGGTCAATAGATCATCGGTTTCATTGCGGCGGCTATGCAAAATGTCCAGCGTATCTGCAAGAATTCATTTTTCATGCGCAAGAAAAGCTGGGTTATCCGCTAGAACCGGTTTATTCCGGAAAAATGATGTGGGCGATTTCACAGATGTTAGCGACAGGTGAAATCAATGATCAAGAAAGCGTTGTCGCGATACACACCGGAGGCTTACAGGGAAGGCGCGGCTTCCCTGAACTTGCTGTTGCAAGTGACTAAAGGTCCTGTTCCATATCCTTGGCAGGGCAGTCACAGTTAGGGGTGCCAACAACTTTGGCGGGCACACCAGCTACAGTCACGTGCGGATCAACGTCTTTCATAACAACACTGCCAGCGCCAACCTTGGCACCAGTGCCAATTTCTAAGTTGCCGATAATCGAGGCATTTGCGCCGATAAGAACACCTTGTCTGACTTTTGGGTGACGATCTCCAGATTCTTTGCCTGTGCCGCCTAGTGTGACGCCATGAAGCATCGAGACATCGTCTTCCACGACAGCTGTTTCCCCAATCACAACGCCGGTAGCGTGGTCCAGCATGATGCCGCAGCCAATCTGCGCTGCAGGGTGAATATCGACGTTGTAAATAACGTTCACTTTGCTCTGCAAGAAAAAAGCGAGGGAATGGCGTTCATGATGCCAAAGCCAATGGGCGACGCGGTGCACCTGAAGCGCCTGGAAACCCTTGTAGAATAGGAAAGGCGTCGAATAGCTGTTACAGGCCGGGTCTCTTGCTCTAATGGCTTTGATGTCTATTTCAGCCGCGCGAATGACCGCTGGCTCGGCGTTGTAGGCTTCTTGCATGATTTCACGAATAGCCATACTAGAGACAACGGAACTATCGAGTTTACTGGCGAGTAAATAACTCAGCGCATCCTCGAAGGAATCATGGTTCAAAACAGTTGCGTGAAAAAATGTAGCCATGATTGGCTCGAAATCTGCCCGCGCTTGAACCTCACGTCGCATCGCCTGCCAGAGTGAGCCAGCCTCAGCTATTTCAGCAATATTGTTTTCTTCCGCTAATTCTAGTGCGTATCGTTTGTTGATCGACGAATGCATGTTCCTACCCCAACAGCAAGCTGCTTAATGTCTAGTATGTTAATTTCCAGCATTTCCGCGCGGTATTCAAGCGCTTAATCATGCTGAGAGGGCATTGTACCTGTCGAGCATCGAATATCGACAGACAATATGACGTTTCCAGCGGTTTTGGCCCGAAACAAAGACGATTATCACACGATCGAGAGAATTCAGTTGAGATGGCAAGTCATTGAGTATGAAAGGTGCTCAATTGGCGTCGATATCAGACGGTCGATCGACATCTTTTAATACGCCCTGATCTTTTACCTGAATGCGGACAACATGTGCCTCGTTGCCGATAATGACGCTTTTGGCTCCATTGTCTCCGCTCAATTGTGTGAGCTCAGGAAAGTAGGCGGAACTGAATATCACCGGATGGCCGGGTAAGTTCGCTGTAGCGCCTGTGGTGCTTGGCTGTTGAATCATCGGCACAACAATGGGGTCATCGTGAGCATGGTCGTTAAATGTCATCAACAATTGCTCAATCGTTTCGCCGCGCAAATAAGGCATGTCTGCCAGTAAGATCATGCAGCCTTCGATGGGGCTTTGGTCCGCCGTCAGGCTGCTTATCGCATTCGCCAGACTGTGCGCCATGCCTCTGTCAGAATCGGGTGCGAGGAAGTAGCTGATTGCAGGGTCGTTAAATTGATTTTGAAGCGCGTCGGCAAATCGTTGATCCGTGGCTCTCAGCACAACAATGATTCGTTCTAGCTTGGCCCTTGCTGAACGGATAGATTGTTCTAATACAAATTGGCCATCAGGTAGTAGTGCTTTGCGCTTGTCGGCACCGAATCTTGTGCTTTTTCCTGCGGCGAGTATCAGTCCTACGATCATTGCTCAGCAGGTGCTGTAAACGATGGGTTTTGCTGGCGATGCAACGGCGCACTTATCAGGCGACATGTTGGTCTCTGAAATCAGCCGCAAGTGAGGAAGACTGTTCACCCCGAAGCGCTGTGAGTTGCGCGAGTATCGCAATGGCGATTTCGGCGGGCGTTTTACTCCCGATAGGTAGGCCAACAGGAGCATGCAGGCGATTGATCTCGGCTTCAGTCAGGTCCAGCTGCAGTAAGCGTTCCCTGCGTTTCGCGCTCGTTCGCGTTGAGCCCATTGCGCCAATAAAAAACGCATCGGTTTTAAGCGCTTCCATTAAGCCCATGTCGTCAATGCGGGGGTCATGCGTCAAAGCGATAATTGCTGAAAAATTGTCCTGACTGAATTTCCTTACGGCATCGTCAGGCATTTCATTCGTTAGACTCACGCCGTCTACCCGCCACTGATCAAGCATTTCCTGTCGGGGGTCACAAACCATAACTTGATAATCAAGCTTCTGGGCCATGTCGGCGAGATAAAGCGAGACCTGACCGGCACCGATTAGCATGAGCTGATACCTCGGACCATACGTGTGTTGCAACACAACCCCTGTTGTCTGCTCAGGCTGTTCAAAATCGCCGTTAAACGCGAGGTGTTTGAATCGAGCTGTCTCTGAAACGGTCATCGAGCCAGTTGCGATGTCGACCACGCGCTCGATGCACTCACGTTGCTGGAGTCGGGTGACTAGGCTTTCGATTTCTGGAAGATATTTGTCACTGCTGAATGGTTCGATAATGACATGCAATTGTCCGCCACAGGGCAGGTTAAAACGCTCAACCTCCTCGGTTGTTGACCCATAAACCAACAGTTTTGGTTGCTCAGCGGCCAACGCGCCCTGTGTAAGCTTGTCGAGCAGATCTTCCTCAATGCAACCGCCGGATAATGATCCCGCGATGTTACCGGCTTCGTTGCAAACCAGCAGAGATCCGATGGGGCGGGGCGAAGAACCCCAGGTTTTGACCACGGTACATAGCCAGCATTTTTCGCCATTGGCGACCCACTGAGCTAGTTGACTGAGTACTTGTAGATCCGCGTTATCCATAGTTGCTATATAACCTGATACGATTGTTGCTGTATTCTATACGACCATCATATCTGATTTTACAGCGCCATATTTTGTGACACAACAATAGAAACGATAGCAAAACCGAGTTTGTCCCTGACAGCAAGCGAACCCAAAGGAAACATTCTTCAATGATGAAGTTGGCACTAGCCGTCAAAAGAGAGGTTGACCTTTCTTTATTCAGTGAATACCTGCGGCAGCAGCGAATTCCACACAGGATTAATGAAGCGGGCAATGAACAGGAGCTCTGGGTTACCTCCGATACAGATGCTGATCGAGTTAACGCTGCCTATGCAAAAGTCGCTTCGGGCGAAATGAGCCTTCGGCGGGTCGAGCAAGCCGACAGAGAAACAGAACCTGTAAGTGCTAGGGTTGCACGGCTTATCTGGTCGTTCATGAAGCTGCCAGTAACCTTGTTGACTATACTGATTACGGTGCTCCTTTACCCCGTTACTTGGGGTATTGAGTATAACCAGTTTAGTGCATGGTTCTCGGCAATGACCTTCGTACCCTTTGCGTTGACACAAGCGGGGTTAGCGTTCGGCTCGGCTGCGGAGGTTTTCGCTCGAACTGAGTATTGGCGACTGCTCACCCCTATGTTCATCCATTTTAGCCTACTGCATATCGTTTTTAATTTGCTCTGGTTTTGGGAACTTGGCCGGCGCATCGAGTTGGGTCTGGGCAGTTTTGAGCTGATGATTGTCATGCTTGCGACGTCGCTCTGTGCCAACGTCATGCAATATGCGATGACAGGCCCTTCATTGTTTGGTGGTATGTCTGGGGTTGTGTTTGTTTTGCTGGGTTTTACGCTGGTATGGAGCCGCATGCTACCAGCGCAAAGTATTGCGATGCCCGACGCTGTGTACATTTTTATGTTTGTTTTTCTTGCTTTGGGTTTTGCCGGTATTGTCGATTTATTGCAGCTAGGGAGTATGGCTAATGGCGCCCATCTAGGCGGATTACTCGCGGGGCTGGTGATGGGCGTAGCATTCGCCTTGTTGGAGCGGCGCAAGGCAAAGGTAAGCTAAGAGCATCGAAACGGCCCGAGCGTCGCAGTGTCAGCGTTGCGAGCTTAGGCGTTGATTTCGACTTCGTAAGATGTGTATTTCCTGAGATTGATGACACCGATATCCAAGATCAAATACTGCCCTTTGATGCCGATCAATGTGCCATTGACCTCGGGTGTCTTCTCAAGGTTCAGTGATTTAATTTTGGTCGGGTACTGTGAAACAGGAAACTGTATTTCCACAGGCTCAGGGTCAGGTATTACCTGTAGCGCCTGAATGCCGAACTGACGTTGCAGCGTCTCGATGTCATCTTTGACTAATTCAAACAGCTCATCTTTTACCGCGTGTAGGTCTCTTTCTGCTGAATCAGCTTTCAACATTTGTTGCCACTGGGTTTTATCACTGACATGTTTCTTGAATGCGGCTTCAACCAGTCCCGATTGCTGCCGGGTCGCTACCCGCATTATAGGCATAGCCTGCATGGCACCCTGGTCAATCCAACGGGTGGGTATCTGCGACGGTCGGGTGATACCAACCTTCATACCCGAAGAGTTAGCAAGATAGACGATGTGCTCCTGCATACAAAATGATTCACCCCAGGCTGGGTCACGGCAGGTACCCTGATCATAGTGGCACCGGTCCGGGCTCATGATGCAAAGATCGCACTGAGGCAGCTTTTTAAAGCAAGGAAAACAATATCCCTGGCTGAAAGATTTTTTCGTCACTCTACCGCAGTGTAAACAGGTAATAGCCTGTGCGTAGCTGATGTTGATGCTGGCACCGATCAGTGGGTTCAGGTGAAGTTCCTGAAGTGTCTCCGGCGTTGCATCTTGTGAGGGTGGTGCGCTTGAGAAGCAGGCAAAGTAGTCGACCGGTTTATTATGCTCGGTTCGCATTTTTCTTAAATATCCTTTCATGAAGAGATTCTAGCCCGCTTCATCTACCAAGGCGACACATCTTTTCAACCGATTCTACTCGGTTGACAATTACGCGCTTAAGATAGCCTGAAAGACGGCGCTGGAGTATCATGCGGGATGCCGGTTTGTCGTAAGTTTAGCCGGAAATGCATATCGCTTCGGTATGTCTAGATGATCAAGTGCCCCCGTAAAAGCCCTGTAATTAGAGGAAAATCATGAAAGAAGGCCAGCCCAAAAATATACAGCGCAGCGAATACACTGCGCCCTCTCATTTGATAGAGATGACGGACCTCATTGTCGATATCAATGAAGATATAACGAAAGTTAAGTCTGTTCTGAGGATGACCAAAAATCCGGCCGCGGATTCAGGGGTTGGCGATCGCGATCTGGTGCTTGATGGTGGACAGGACCTTGAAACAATAGCAATTAAGGTTAATGGCAGAGAGTTATCGTCAAACGAATACAGTATTGCCGGCGAAAAGCTTTCTTTGTTTGACTTGCCTGAGTCTTTTGAGTTGGAGACGCTCGTTGCGATTAAACCTCAGGAAAACACAACGCTCGAGGGTTTATACAAATCTGGCGGCATGTTTTGCACCCAGTGCGAAGCTGAGGGCTTTCGCCATATTACTTGGTATCTCGACCGACCCGACGTGCTTTCTAAGTTTCGTACAACGGTCAAAGCGAACAAAAAAGACTATCCGGTGCTGCTTTCCAATGGCAACGACATTGCGCGAGGTGAAGAGGGCGAGAGGCATTGGGTAACGTGGGAAGATCCTTTTAACAAACCTGCCTATTTGTTTGCGCTTGTTGCTGGCGATCTGGAACGAGTTGAAGACCACTACACCACCATGTCCGGACGAAATGTGAAGTTACAAATTTTTTCTGAAGCCCACAATATCGATAAAGTTGGGCATGGCATGACATCTCTCAAGAATTCCATGAAATGGGACGAGGATGCTTATGGGCGGGAATACGATCTGGATATTTTTATGATCGTTGCCGTCGAAAGTTTCAACATGGGTGCGATGGAAAACAAAGGGCTAAATATATTCAACACTTCTTGTGTGCTGGCCCGGCCTGACACCACAACAGATGCCGGCTATCAACGTGTCGAGGCAGTTGTTGGACACGAGTATTTCCACAACTGGTCAGGAAACAGGGTCACCTGTCGCGACTGGTTTCAGTTGAGCCTTAAAGAAGGCTTTACCGTACTGAGAGATCAGCAATTCTCCGCGGCGATGGGGTCCGAGACCGTATGCCGCATCAATGATGTTGCAACCCTGAGAGCGGCCCAATTCCCGGAAGATGCGGGGCCGATGGCGCACCCCATTCGACCTGATTCGTATATTGAAATTAACAATTTTTATACCGCTACGGTGTACGAGAAAGGTGCTGAAGTCGTTCGAATGATTAGAACTTTATTAGGTCAAGAAAAATTCAGGCGTGGGACCGACCTCTATTTTGATCGACACGATGGCCATGCGGTGACCACAGAAGATTTTGTCTGCGCAATGGAAGACGCCAATAATTTGAAACTTGAACAGTTTCGTCATTGGTATTCGCAGGCTGGCACGCCAGTGGTCAAAGCATCAGGTAATTACGATGCGGGTGCCAAGACTTACACGTTAACGATGTCGCAATCTTGCCCTGCAACACCGGGTCAGGAAACCAAGTTGCCATTTCATATGCCGATCACGGTTGGCCTGCTGTCGTCTGACGGTGAAGATATGGCGTTATCAATTGAAGATGATGTGGTTGCCGACAAAACAATCTCTGCTAGTGGGGCCGTATCAGTCGTTCTAAACATGACGCGTGAAACTGAGTCCTTTGTATTTACCGATGTACCAAATCCACCCGTTCCCTCGATCTTGAGAGGCTTCTCTGCGCCAGTGAAATTGGCGTATCCCTATTCCCGTGATGATCTTGTGTTTTTAATGAGTCACGACAGTGATGGCTTTAACCGATGGGAAGCAGGCCAACGACTGGCGATTGATGCGATACAAGAGATGATCGCGGGTATCCAGAAGCAGGCGAAGGATCAGAAAAGCCCAAGTGCAGATGTCGCGCTTGATCAGCGACTTATTTCTGCCTACGCGAGTGTGCTTGATCAGGCGATAGCTGCAGGAAAGGATCCGCACTTTGATCGAGCCATGATCGCTGCGATGCTGATATTGCCGTCGGAGTCGTATCTGGCCGAATTGCAGCAGGTGGTTGATGTTGATGCGATTCATCAGGCGAGGGAGTTAGTGCGATTGGAGATCGCCACGCAATTGAGACCGCAATTGCTGGCTATCTATGAGCTTTGTGAGGGCAGTGATAAGTACGAAGCGACCGGTACAGAAATTGGTCGTCGCGATTTACGAAACATCGCACTGTCCTATCTGATGCAGTCTGGAGATGACGCTTCTGTTGAGTTGTGTCTCCGGCAATTTGAAACGGCTATTTGCATGAGTGATACAGCTGCGGCGATCAGGGCAGTCATCAATTCTTCATCAGAGGCTGCCGTTGCGGTGAAAACTGAAATGCTCAATACCTTTTACCATCGTTGGGAGAATGAAGCGCTGGTGGTTGATTTATGGTTTTCCATGCAGGCTGCCTGCCCACTGCCGGAAACGCTGGAGCAGGTAAAAAAATTGATGTTCCATCCGGCGTTTACCCTCTCAAACCCAAACAGACTACGCTCGCTAATCGGTGTTTTTGCCGGGCAAAATAACGTTAACTTCCACAGCATTGATGGCAGTGGTTACGAGTTTCTTGCTAACCAGATTATAGAGGTCGATGCGATTAATCCTCAGATCGCTGCGCGCATTCTTGGGCCATTAACACGCTGGGGTAATTACGACACCAAACGGCAGGACTTAATGAAAGCGCAGTTGGGCCGGATCCTCGATACTGAAAATTTATCAAACAATGTCTTTGAGATAGCTTCCAAGAGTTTGTAGCAGGTGTGCAGCAGGCAGTGTAAGTCCGGCTTCAATTGCGGCTTACACTGAGTGCTGAGACTGAGGTTTACGCAGGTGACTGCTTCTTCGCATGTAGCACTACCGGTACCTCAGCAATTCCCCGAATAAAATTATTGGGCAGCCGAACGACATCACCAACAACTTCAACTTTGTCGAATCGCTTGATAATTTCTTCCCAAAGAATTCGTAACTGCATCTCAGCCAGTCGGTTGCCCATGCAGCGATGAATACCAAACCCAAACGCGACGTGGGCTCTTGCATTAGGTCTGTCCACCTTAAGTTTGTCTGCTTCCGGAAAAACATCTTCGTCTCGGTTACCGGACAGGTACCACATCACGAGTTTGTCACCTTTCTTAATCTTTTTTCCACCTAATTCTGTGTCTTGTGCTGCTGTTCTGCGCATATGTATCACGGGAGTCTGCCAGCGAACCATTTCGGCAACCATATTCGGTATTAGGCTGGGGTTAGCTTTCACCTTCTCGAACTCACCAGGAAACTCATTCAACGCGATGACACCGCCGCTCATGGAGTTTCTTGTCGTGTCATTACCGCCAACGATGAGCAGTAGGATTGTGCCGAGGAATAACTGAGGGTCCTGGTTAAGGTTTTTTGTCGATTCTCCGTGAACTAACATCGAAATCAGGTCTGTCTTTGGTGGTTCAGCTGCACGTTGAGCCCAAAGCGCGTAAAAAGCTTGGGCGCATTCCATCAGGCTGGCGTGTCTCGCCTCCATATCGACACTTTCGTTGCCTGTAACCTGTGGTACGTCGGTCGTGATATCAGACCAGTGGACCAAGTTCCTGCGGTCCTCGTAAGGAAAGTCAAATAATGTCGCCAGCATGCGCGCTGTGAGCTCTATGGAAACTTTATCGACCCAGTTAAAGGGTTCTCCCACTGGCAGGTTATCCAGAATGTCGATGACGCGTTCTCGGATCAGCGGTTCAAAATTAGCCAGATTTCTTGGCGCAACGGAGGGCGCCACTGTCATCCTGTGTTCATCATGCGCCGGAGGATCCATTGCGATGAAATTCTTGATAGAAGCGGCTTGTTTTTCCTCCTCTGTTTGCGCTTGCGTGGTTCCGTCTCCCATTTCATCAATGATTGATATGCCGCCCGCAGATGAAAACACCGTGTGGTTTGTATCTACTTCTTTAATAAGTGCATGAGAGGTTACGGACCAGAATGCACCATTTGGGCTATCCTCATGGTAGTGAACAGGGTCCTGTTCCCGTAGTTTTGCGAAAAAAGGTTGCCAGGTATCGTCCCGGAATAACTCCGGTTTGCTGACATCAAAATCTTCGGTTTGGTGAGTATCTGACATAGTGTCGTCCCGCGTGTAGTGAATTTGTTAGGTGGCGTATTGGTTTATCGGTACTAAGCAGGATTTAACGCGTTAAGCAGCGTGCTTTTGCTGGCTGATGTGTTTGCCTGTTTTCGTAGAGAAGTAACCAGCGTGAGTAAGCGACCACCCTGCCATTGTGTATCTGGCGATACCGAGTAAATTGCAGCCTCAAGTGCTGATATTTCCTCGTTCAGAGAGTCGGCCAAGTTGTTGTCTTCGAATATTGGTGAGAGGTCCCTATTGGAATTTATCGCGGGATGCCGGGCTTTTGCCCACAAAAACAGTGCGTTTCGTGTTTCTAATGCGTTGTTGTGCTGACAGTAATCTTTGAAGGTTTTAAATAGAGCGGGTTCATCAGGCTGTGCGCTTTTATTCGTTGCAGGCTGCGGATTTAATATAAGAAGGTTGAGTTGACTTCTGGTCGTCCACCACATCCAAGCCATACTTATCGCGAGTAATGTCGAGACCGCCGAAATGACTACCCACACAGGATTTGAGCTTACAACGGTTGTCATCGGATCTGCCTGTGCGCTCGCAGCGTTAGGTTCACGAGCGTCGGCTTTTTTCTGTGGTTGCAAGACCGAAGTTGGATTCGAGACTTGCTCTCCTGGTAAAACCTGAAACGTTCTTGCTGGTAATGTCGCTATTTCCTGTTTGTTAGTCTCAGTGTTCCACCAGGGAATGCTGACCGCGGGCAACGTGATGTTACCTACGCGAGTCGGAACGATGCCCACGGTCGTTGTCAGCACCGATTGAATACCGCTAGCACTAGTGACCTGTTCTTTGCTTGGTGGATCTTCGTAGGTCTTGGCGTTATCAATCTCAAGATTCTCAAACGGCGGCAGCAATGAACTGGCAAGCCCGTCTACCTTTAGCATCAGTTTGCGATTAATAGGCTCGCCCAAGACAAAGGTGGGCGGATTTGTGGCCCAAGACTCTGATAGCGCCAACGACTTTGCCGGCAACCATTGGCTGCCAGTGAAAGATGTGGGCCGGGGTTTTACCTCGACAGTCCGTTCATCAGAAACGGCGACAACTTGCTGACCTCTTGAAAAATACCCCCGGCTTCCCCGTGTGCCAGAGAAGGTCTCGGCGGGTATGACAAGCTGTCCGCTTCGTTGCGGATAAATGGCATATCTTTTCTCGAGTACATAATATCGACGACCGTTAAGCATCGCGTCGTATCTTTTTTCGTTTTCTATGATCTCCACGATAGCCTCGTCGAGAGGGGGTGGAGGAGGGAACTCACCTGAAATTGAATCGAGGTAAAATAATTTAACCGTGTAAATAATTTGAGCCTGAACATAGGTCGAATCAGTATCGATCGTTGTATCAAAAAACACGAACTCATTCAGTCGCTGTTTGACCGCGGCCGACGCCTGAGTAACTTGAATTTGTAACGCCTGTGAGTTGAATCCCGCAACGCTCAGGGGAGGTATGGTCAACGTGCCTAATCGTTTAGGACGCAATGATAATTCCCATTGAACATAGTTTTCGCTGGTTTGCTGGCCATTGACGATGCGAACGCTTCTGTTTTGGTTTGGACCTGATTGTGAAATCACGTCAAAATCGCGACTCAGGTTTCGCCATTCCGGGTTTTGCATTGAGGTAGGGTTGTCTATTCTGACAGTTACTTTAAGCAGTTCAGCGTCGGTGATATTTTTTCTGTCTACTTGCACGCTCAAATTGGCATACCCGGCGCTGGTGCAGATCAGCATTAGAAATGCGACAGCTATCTGAATGAAGTAGCGAAGCCGCCGCTTGCATTGGCCGGCTTGTGTACTTTTGTAAGAAATGACGCTTGTGCTGCCATTACCTGAATGTTTTCTGTGAGCGTGCAATTTTACCTACCAGTTTGATTGATTGCCGGGATTGGTTCTGCCCTGACGTTTGAGTCTATCGGAATATTGCATTTCGAATTTTCTGCGCAACAACCCGCCAGGATCGTCCGGTACTCTTCGGAGCCATTGTTCTAGCGCTTGGCGCTCTTCGTCTTCAAGAGGCGAGGCATCTTCTTCTGCCATTTGTTGCTGTTGCGAAGCTTCGTCTTGCTCGCGTTCTTCCTCATTTTCCTCGGCCGCATCGCTATCTTGTTCCTGTTGCTCGTCGGCATCTTGGTCAGAAGCCTGATCAGATTGCTGTTGATCCTGATTCTGATTTTGCTCTTGATTCTGCTGGCCTTGATCACTTTCATCAGAGGATTCGCTTTGATCGCCTTGTTCCCCTTGATCATTCTGGCTTTGCTCACTATCTAGCAGTTTTTCAATCAGTTCTTTATTAAAAGCTGCATCTTCATTGCCAGGGTCTAGCATCAGCGCTTCGTCATAGGCCGCGATGGCGGATTCATAATTACCGAGTTTGGCCAGTGCGTTACCAAAATTGTATTTCGAGTCGCTGGAAGTTGTTTCTTCAATGTCGGTGTTAAAACTTTCAGCTGCCCCCGCGAAGTCCTCGCTTTTGTATTGTGCGGCGCCTCTCCAATCTTCATTCTCAAATAGCGCAGCAGCGGTTGTCGGATCACCAGCCTGCATCGCCTCAAGCGCTTGTTGATCGCGTGTTTTCCAAAGATCATCCCAAAGTGATGCAGTGGCTGTTTCCGGTTGGACGATGATTAGCACCAGCACCCACAGCCAACCGCGACGAAAAGCCAATGCCGCCAGCGGAAGCAATATCAGTAGCAGCCAGGGTCCCTCCTCGAACCAGACGTCAAAATCACGCTCTATCGTTCTGAATTCCTCTAGGTCCTGAAGGATTTCCTCAGCAAGCAAATAGTCCAAGTCCTCGTCAGTCAGCGTCATGGGGGAATATCTGCCACCAGCAAGCGTTGCAAAATCCTGTATCGCGGACTGGTTTACCCGCGGAATGATGAGCGTGCCGAATTGATCTTTAAGGAAGCCGCCTTCACGATAGAACGCACCCGCACTAATCGGTGCACCTTCCTCGGTGCCGACAGACATGACCGATATTGGGAAGGCGATCCTGTTTTTACGTGCTAATGTCTGTGAATCAGCGATGTCTCGGATCTCGTCGGTAATAACTAAGATTCGCCCTGAGGCGACGTCTGCGTCGCTAAATAATGTTAACGCAAGATCAATTGCCGGCGCCAAATGACTACCCGGTGCAGGCATGATTTCCGGCGCGACGGCCGGTATCATCTCGGCGATCGTTTTTGCATCGTCGGTGAGCGGCGAAACAGTGTGAGCATCACCGGAATACACAATAAGTCCTGTGACACCCTCGTTTCTAAGTTTTAGCAGGTCGAGTACTTTGCGTCTTGCTCTAACGAGTCTGTTTGGTTTTACATCGGTTGCATACATCGAACGGGTGAGATCGAGTAGGATAATGAGCGCATCCTCGCGCTCGTGAACAGGTTGCGGTGTTTTTTGCCAAACAGGGCCGGCCATCGCGATGATCGCAAGCAACCAGGCTATCAGCGCAAGTATTAGTGGATTCTTAGCGCTTGATTGCTCAGAGTCGTCAATCAGGTAGGGTAGCAGTACCGGATCTATGGCACTCATCCAGTTTGAGCCCATCCGCTGGCGAAGACGAAACATGAGAAATAGCAAGACTGCGGGTATCGCCAGATAGAACCATGCTGGTCTCAAGAAATGAAATTGTTCGAGTATCTCAAGCGTCATGATTTTATTGTCTCACCGCCAGTGACATTAAACCGTCGCAATCCCATCTGGAAAAAATTGCGCATCATAGGGTGAGCCAGCGCCATAAGCATAGAAGCGCACAGTGCCAGGCCCAGTGGCCAGAAAAACAATGACTTTTCGGGACGATAGGTTTGCTGGTCCTGTTCAATTGGTTCAAGACCATCGAGCACATCGTAAATAGATGCGAGTTCTTGGGTATTTCTTGCTCGCTGGTAGATGCCTCCGGTCAACTCAGCGATTTCCGTCAGCGTTTTTGTATCAAGTTCTGCCGAAGGATTAATGGTTCTGTTAAAAAGCAACCCCGGTACAACAAGCTCGTCTGCACCGAATCCAATGGTGTAGATCTTTACACCTTCAGCTGCAGCAATCTTTGCCGCTTGAAGTGGTGACACTTCTCCCACGTTGTTTTTACCATCGGTAAGCAAAATCAGGATGCGACTGTTCTCTGGTCTCGATTGTAACCGCTTGACTGCGAGACCAATGGCGTCGCCTATGGCCGTTTTGCCACCTGCGATACCGAGCGGGGTCTCCGCCAAGAGTGTTCTTACGGTAGTGCGATCGAAGGTGAGTGGCGTTTGCAGATATGCCTGACTGCCAAACAGAATAAGCCCGAGTCGGTCTCCAACCCGGCGCTCGACAAAGTCGCCAACAACGGCTTTAACGACGCTTAGTCGAGTCGTCATGTTGGAATTGACCTGCATATCCTCTGTGCCCATGGATCCAGAGATATCAACGGCTAGCATCAGGTCGCGGCCGCTTGTGGGTAGGTCGATAGGATCTCCGATCCATTCCGGTTTTACGCTTGCGAATACGAGCAGACACCAGATAATAATAAGTGCGACACGTCTGGCGACCGATCTGCCGCTGCTTGCCTGATTTGCTGACTCAAATTCAGCGGCGAGTTTAAAAAAGGGTACATGCAGCGCCGACTCCTGATGGCGTGCCGGTCGAAACAGGAAATATACCAATAGCGGTAGGGGTAAAAAAGCAAATGCCCATGGCCATTCAAATTCGATCATGTCACTTGTGTCTCTTTGGTAAGGGTGGCTGCAGCACGCGCCGTGAGGTAGTCTGTCGAAGCCCCCGCGGCAGCCGTGGTCTGGTCACTGGTCGCTGCTATCTTTCTATGCTTTTTGATCCAGTAAAGACCCAGAGAATGCAGCTTTGCGACGTCTACCTTGGGGTTTAGTTCGTAATTCCCCTGAATCAAAACTTGTCCCTCGCCCATGGAAAATTCTTGAGTGCCTGTTGTGCTGTCTAGAAAACTTACCCACGCTTCTCCTGTCAAATTCGCAACTGACTCTCTGGCGTACTTGCTCAGGGCTACCCGTTTTAGCAGGCTCGAATACTGTTCGAGATATTGCCGCTCTGAAGCATGATTTTCCAGCAGGAGATTGAGCTCGCGCACGCCCTCTCGGCGATACTGATTCGATTTCCACCATTTCAATATCCAATAAACAGCGTAGCCGATTGCGAGGATGGCGCTGGCGGCGAGTAGCCACCATCCGATTGCGGGTGGCCACGGGTCCAGTGCGCTGGGTATGTGAATATCACGCAGATTCGCCAAAGGATCTGTTTGCGCTGGTTGCGCGAGTTGCCCGGGCATTGCACCTTGCGTCGGTTGCGCTTGTGCCATGCTATTTCCTCACCGCTTTCGCCGCCAGATCTTTCGCAGACCGACCGATCGCGTCGATCAGAGCATCGCCACTCATTTGTTCAGTTTTAAGTTCCAACAGAATGGCTTTTTGTTTTGTAAATGTTGCTTTCACTAGGTTTAGGTTGTCGTCATAGGCTTGGTGGTAAGCCGTTCGATGCTTTTTACTGGCTGTGTTTATGCGAGCGCGGGACTGACCATCGGTTATCGTATAATAGTCTGGACGTGGCAACTCACGTTCAAGGTGATCAGAGATATGAATACCAACGATGTCGTTATGTCTGGCGAGTTGTCCAAAATGCAGTCGCGCCTCCTCGTCAAAAGTAGCGAAGTCGCTAATGAGAAATATGGCGCTGCCGTGTTTGGCAACTCTTCTGACGTTGGTGAGCGCTTCAGTCAAATAGGTTCTGTCATTAGTTGCGTGGTTTTTCCCGAGTTGCTGGTTGAAGTCATTTATTTCGTTGAGTAATCGCAACACTGCGTTTTTATTTCTTCTTGGCCGAACTTCTCTGTGCCGGTTTTCTGCGAAGACGATTCCGCCGACCCGGTCGCCTCTGTCCAAGGCCGTCCACGCGATTGCAGCTGCAGCTTCAGCCGCGACTACGGATTTAAAAACAATTTTTGAGCCAAAAAACATCGAGTGAGACTGATCGACCAATATCAGAACCGGTCTTTCTTTTTCTTCCTGAAAAAGTTTTGTATGGGGGGTTTGCGTTCTTGCAGTTACCCGCCAGTCGATGGTTCTAATATCATCACCTGGCTGATAAGTTCTGACCTCGGCAAAATCAATGCCTCTACCGCGGAAGCGAGAGGTTAATAAACCCGACATGGGATTGAGTGCGCGATTAGATGTTGGCAGTTCAAGTTCGCGTGAAGCATGCCTTAAGCGAATCAGTTCCTTAATGTTGGTGTAGGCGCCACCCCTGATGTTGAGTTGCCCGGATCGAGAAGAGGAGTGGCGTTGAGGTGAAATGTTTTTTTTCAGCATGAGTGAAGGACTTTTATTACGCGGCGGCAACCCTTTGAACGAGCGTATCTATAACGTGGTCTGCGTCGATTCCGGTTGCTTCCGCTTCGAAGCTAACGATCAACCGGTGTCGGAATACGTCGTGCACAACTGCCTGCACATCATCTGGGCTCACAAAATCTTTACCCATTAAGTAAGCATTTGCTCTGGCGCAGATATCCAACGCGATCGTTCCCCGCGGGGATGCGCCATATTCGAGCCAGTTGGCAAGATCGTCACCAAAAAGAGCTGGATTCCTTGTCGCCATTGTCAATTGAACAATGTAGTCCTCGACGACGGGCGCCATGTGCATGTTTAGCAACTCCTGACGGGCTGCAAAAATAGTTTCCTGTTTGAGCACTAAAGGCGGTGTTGCAGGTTCGCGTTGTGTCGAGATCATTTCCTCGCGAACCAGTTGCAGAATACTCCGTTCAGACGAAGCATCCGGATAATCGACATTCACGTGCATCAGAAATCTGTCTAGCTGAGCTTCAGGTAGCGGATACGTGCCTTCCTGCTCGATTGGATTCTGTGTTGCCATGACGAGAAAAAGTTCAGGCAATTGAAAGGTCTGTCTGCCAAAACTTACTTGCCGCTCAGCCATCGCTTCTAGAAGTGCCGACTGCACTTTTGCTGGCGCACGATTGATCTCATCCGCGAGTATCAGGTTGTGGAAAATAGGGCCTTGTTGGAATTCGAAGGTACCCTCTTGAGCACGATAGATCTCTGTTCCTGTGATATCTGAGGGTAGAAGGTCAGGCGTAAATTGAATTCGGTGAAAATCACCTTCTAGGCCTTGACCAAGTGTTTTGATCGCTTTGGTTTTAGCGAGCCCGGGGGCTCCCTCCACGAGAAGGTGACCATCGGCCAACAAAGCCGTTAGCAAACGGTTTACAAGGCGCTCCTGACCAATAATTTGGCCTCTGAGCCACTTTTCGAGTTCAATAATCTGTTCGCGATGTTGCATGGTTCGCTATTAATAATCCTGTTGATTTTTTGTTAATACGCGCACCGAACGTGCACATACCTGTAGACCCTGAAATAAAGAATCTGTTCCATTCGCTTTTACAAGTCAAATCCGCTGGCTAGGCTAAACTTTTCTAGGCCGATTTGCCAGTTTTGCGAGCCCGAAAGCGCGCTGTCATAGGTATTACAGGAAGTTTGACGTCAGAAAAAAGATGGTTTGAGAACCGTTAATCCGTACAATACCCCTGGCTCGCGCGCCGACGCTGAAGTTGTCTTTCCTGCTTTGCGCGCGCCGGCGACGTCAGTCATGTGGGTGGCGATGCATTTGACCCCAGTACAAACTTGATTTGAAAGGTTAGGAACGCTTTTATGAACTATGAAGCCCTCAGAAACTTGTTGTTTTTGTTACCTGCAGAGGCAGCGCATCATGTTTCATTGCAATCTATCGGACTGATGGAGCTGTTGAAGTTAACTTCCCTGATCGCGCGGGATGTGCCAGATGATCCGGTAGAGGTGATGGGCATTCGTTTCCCCAATCGCGTGGGTCTGGCGGCGGGATTAGATAAGAATGCCGCGTGCATCGATGGCCTCGGTGCGATGGGCTTTGGCTTTCTTGAGGTTGGCACTGTCACTCCTCGTGCCCAAGATGGTAATGCGAAACCAAGGCTTTTTCGTTTAAGAGACAAACAGGCATTAATAAACCGGATGGGTTTCAACAATGAGGGTGTTGACCCGTTGTGCAAGCGAGTACGTCGATCGAAATTTGACGGCATATTGGGCATCAATATCGGTAAGAACACCACGACTTCGGTGGAGGATGCGCTCGCCGATTATGTCTTTTGTTTGAGAAAAGTCTACAAACAAGCCAGCTATGTCGCGGTGAATATCTCCTCGCCAAATTCACCGGGGTTACGCGATTTGCAGAAAGAATCAGAATTGGCAACGCTGATAGAGGGCTTAAAAGAAGAGCATGAGGCGTTGAAGAAAAAGTTTGGCCAGCATGTACCGCTTGTAGTGAAGATAGCACCCGACATGAATGACGAGGCAATGTCGAGTCTGGCGCGACGGCTGCTTAGTTTCGAGCTCGATGGTGTCATTGTCAGCAACACGACGGTATCGAGGGGCGCCGTTGCCGGCGAACGAGATAGTGATCAATCCGGTGGTTTAAGCGGTGAACCGCTGCGTAGTCAGGCGAACCATGCTTTGGCTCTTGTATCAAATGAGGTAAAGGGAAAAATGGCGGTCATTGGCGTTGGAGGCATTGTGAAAGGCGAAGACGCTGCAGAAAAAATCAGGCTTGGCGCTGACTTGGTGCAAATCTACACCGGCTTTATATACCAAGGACCTGATTTGATTTCGGATTGCGCCAAGTCGATAAAAAGCCGAACGAACTAAAACATATTCGTCCTGCGTGTAGCAGTCGCGCGTTAGTAAGTGTGCGTTGTATCTCTGGCGCTAACTGACTCGCTTCTGATCTAGTTTGGCTGTCTAGCTATACCTGCAGCGCCTGTAAATCCATCCCAGTTGTCCTCTCTACCGTTCCTCCATCCGCTCATCCAGGTTTGTTTGGTTTCACCTTCCTGAAATGGACATAATTCTTTTGACTTGCCGTGGCACCCGACCTGGTACCCTCGTGTAAATGCGCGTTGGTTCTTATCTCTTTTCTGTCTTCTCATTGACAACTCCGTGATAGAAATATCGGCTGAATAGCGTCCAGCGCAATTCGTTCGCATAAAACAGAACGAAGTTAATTTATAACTTTCTCGCAGAGATAAGTCGAACAACAATAAAGCATAATACCGGGGCTTTATATCGTTCGATGTTCTAAGGAGGCGAAAGTTATGGCGCGAGATAAGACGCGAAAAATGACTCAAACAGGTGCGTTTTCCGCACCAAATTAGCGCGTTAGCGCTCAATTTCACTTCTGTTCGGGGCATCGCCTGAGTATTGTTGAGTGGACCGGATCGAATCGGTACACTTCTGGACTTTCGAGTGATCGGCTAAACGCCTTGTGATCTCTCTCAAAGATATTTCAAAAATAAAATGGGGTAGATATGAAATTCTTGGCTATGAAAACGCTGGCAATTTGTTGCTTACTGATTGCATCTCAATCGGTTTTTGCGTCCGAAAACCTGAGCTCAGCTAATACGGCTTGGATTCTTACCTCAACTGCGCTTGTGTTGTTTATGACGATCCCCGGTTTATCGCTGTTTTACGGGGGTCTTGTAAGGGTCAAGAATGTGCTGAGCGTTTTGATGCAGTGCTTCGCAATTACATGCATGGTCTCTGTGTTGTGGCTGATCGGTGTTTACTCGATGGCTTTTTCCGAAGGTAACGCCTTAGTAGGTGGTTTGGATAACATGTTTTTTGCCAATGTCACGGAAGGTTCAATGTCCGGTGACATTCCCGAAAGCGTCTTTGCAATGTTTCAGTTGACCTTCGCCATCATTACGCCTGCGTTGATCGTCGGGGCTTTTGCCGAACGCATGAAGTTTTCTTCAATGATGTTGTTCTCTGCTATCTGGCTAATTGTTGTTTATGGGCCCGTCACTCACTGGGTTTGGGGCGGCGGCTGGCTGGGTGAAATGGGGCTGTTGGACTTTGCCGGGGGCACGGTCGTGCACGTCACAGCTGGCGCTGCTGCGCTCGTATGTGCGCTGGTGATGGGGCCAAGAAAGGGATTTCCGACCACCGCAATGCCGCCTCACAATTTAACCATGGCAATGACCGGCGCGGGCATGCTCTGGGTCGGTTGGTTCGGATTCAACGCCGGCAGCGCACTCGCAGCGAACGGTGACGCAGGCATGGCTATGCTGGTCACGCATATGTCAGCTTCGGCGGGAGCCCTGACTTGGATGGCATGCGAATGGTTCAAGTTTGGTAAGCCGAGTGCTTTGGGTGCAGTGACCGGTATGGTGGCTGGCCTAGGAACGATTACGCCGGCCTCGGGTTTTGTAGGCCCCATGGGTGGCCTCGTGATTGGTATTTTGGGCGGTGTACTTTGTTTCAACATGACAAACCTACTAAAAATAAAACTGAGAATTGACGACTCCCTCGACGTATTCCCCGTACACGGCGTCGGCGGCGCGCTCGGTACAATTCTCGCTGGCATTTTCGCCAGTGCCAGTCTAGGTGTGTTCAGTGGGCAAGGTTACGCGGAAGGGATGGATATGGCCTCGCAATTAACAGTGCAAGTTACTGGGGTTATCGCCACTTTTGCCTATACCGCGATTGCAACTTTTGCCATCTTAAAGGTTGTTGACATGGTACTTGGTTTGAGAGTCAGTACTGATGAAGAGACAGAAGGGCTGGACATTAATCAGCATAATGAGCGTGGCTACGATCTGTAGAATAGGTATGTTGAAGCAATTCGGCGTTGAGTCTTTGACCTGAAATGCGTCGGTAACCCGATGTAAATCTTACGCTCACGCCGTCTCGAACTGCTCCACTTGCAATAGCCGGCATGGGACATCAGCCAAGTACGGTAAAGTTGCGGTGTGGCTATCTTCTTGCTGCAGCGCGTTCAGCTAAAAAACTCACCAGTTCAGGGAAGTCGAGTCCATAACCACGGGCACCATCCGGATAAAGACTGGTGGGTGTCATGCCCGGCAGTGTATTCACTTCAAGTAACAAAGCGGTTTGGTCATCAGGGACAATAAAGTCTGCCCTGGAGAGATCTCTGCAACCAAGTGACTGATGTGCAGCGATAGCAATTGCCTTAAGCTGCGCTGCCTGATCTGCTGGCAGATCCGCTGGCATGACATGTTCACTCAAACCCTCTGTATATCTATGCTCGAAGTCGTACCAACTGTCTTTGGAAGCGGTGGTGATTTCGATGACGGGAAATGCCTTCGGACCGTGTTCAGTGTCGAGAACACCGACTGTAATTTCCTTACCATCGATACGTTTCTCTACCAGCAATCTTGGGTCGAATTGGAAAGCATTCTCGAGTCCTTGGTGCATCTCGGTAAGATCTGAAACACGCATAACACCAAGAGCGCTCCCCTGACGCGCAGGCTTGATGACAACGTAGGTGCCCAGCTGTGATTTTATCGCTTCGATTGACGTCGCAATGGCGTCGTTGCTGGTCACCGTTATCTGATCAATGACTGGCAGTTCAGCGGCTCGGAATATCTGTTTTGCAACGATCTTGTCCATAGCGACAGCGCTTGAGTGCACATCGCTACCGACATAGGAATATCCCAGAATCTCGAGAAAGCCTTGCAGTGTGCCATCCTCACCGGGAGGACCATGGAGCACAGGAAAAACAAGGTCTGGGCCAAATGCCTGTAAATTATGTGCCAGATGATGATCAAGCTCGATATTGACCACGTGATGGTAGTTTACTAAAAGTGCCTCGGTGACACCCTTGGCGGAGACCCGCGAAACCGTAGCTTCCGCGGAGGTTCCGCCGCTAATAACGGCTATTCGAAGGTTTGAACTCATATGGTCATTCTACCTGTGCTGGCTGGTTTGGCGCTGGCTAATTCAATACTTGGGTAGCGGATAGTAAAGCCTATTTGAGGCATTCTGAAGGGCAAAAAAGGGAGATCCAAGTGAAAGCAAGCTTATACCCTGTTTTACGCGTAAGAACTTGCATTCAGGCGTTCTGACCTTATAGTTAACTGTAAGGTTAAACCCGCCAGCATTTGGCGCGCGGAGGTGCACATGAGTTATTTAAGAATTGGCGAACTCGCTCAGAGAACCGGTACTAGTACAGAAACACTCAGGTTCTATGAGAGCAAAGATTTGATTGTTGCCCCTCGGCGTAGTGACGCCGGTTATCGTCTGTATACACAAGCCGATGTTGCGAGAGTGGAATTTATTGTGAAGTCGAAATGCTTGGGCTTCTCACTTAAAGAGATTGAAGAGTTGTTGTCGTTACGGGTGGAGCGCGAGTCCAAAACCTGCGGTGAGGTGAAAAATTTAGCGGAGGCGAAATTGGTCACGATTGAAAACAAGCTGCTGGAATTAACTCAGATGAAGAGTGCGTTGCAGAAGGTTACCGATGCCTGCTGCGGCGGCGACACCTCTGCACTCGAGTGTACCATTCTAAATTCCCTAGACGGGTTGCCAGACAAGCTAGGCTCAGCCTCAGAGTCCTGACTTGAGGGTGCTGAATTCCGCTTGCTGTTTAGCCTGAGCGGTTGTAGCCCCGCACGAAGTTTGTTACTGCGGGAGATGCTGGCTGAAAAAATCAGTAAGTGTCAGCTGGTCAAATGGCCATCCCAGTTCTGCGCCACTAGACATCACTTTGACGACTGGAATTCTAATACCGTACTGTTCGATAAGTTGCTCTGAATCACTAATTTCAACTTCCGCAAGTTGCAATATTCCCTGATGCGATTGTTGATATTGATTTAGCAGAGCCAAGGCGTCTTCGCACAAATGACATCCCAGCGTCGTGTACAAGTGCACTAGCATAAGTCAAAGAACTCCTCGGCATTGTGCGTTGTGCTGGCGGCGATTTCCTCCGGCGACTTTCCGGTAACTTGTGCGATGGTGTTGCAAACGTAGCTCAGAAAAGATGGCTCGTTCCTCCGAGATTTTGGCCGTGGCCGGATAGTCCTAGGTAGAAGATAAGGTGCGTCTGTTTCGATCATCAATCGGTCGCTGGGAATGTCGCCGACAATGTCCAGTAAGTGCTTGCCCCTGCGCTCATCGCAAATCCAACCGGTGATGCCAATGTGACAGTCGAGATCGAGATAGGCGTGTAGTGCATCTTTTTCGCCAGTGAAACAGTGAACGACAACTTTGCCCAAGCGGCTTCTGTGTGCCCTCAATATTTCTGCAAACATGGGGTAGGCATCGCGCTCGTGCAAAAACATCGGTAGATTGTGCTCAACCGCCAATTCGATGTGTGACTCAAATGATGCAACTTGAGTTTCTCTAGGTGAAAGATCGCGAAAAAAATCCAGACCAGTCTCTCCCACGGATTTTACTTCATCCTGAGCAAGCATTTTTGCGAGAGCATCAATCACCGCGGGCGTGGTCTCCTCGGCATGATGAGGATGGATTCCCGCGGTAGCAAATAGCTGACCGGGATAGCGTTGCGCTAACGACAATGCTGCCTCGCTGCTCTCTTGCGAAGACCCAGTGATCATGATTTTGCTCACGCCGGCATGAACTGCGCGATCAAGCACAAGATCAAAATCCTGATGGAAGTCACCATGGGTCAGGTTCGCTCCGATATCTACAAACATGTAATTTTTATCCTGATGTGCGAGGAGGCAATGATACCAAGAATTTTTCCGTCGATGTCTGTACTTGTCAGGCTCGGGGGTCAATAGGTCGCTGCCAGACTGATGAGGTGCGATGTGGCATGTCGTCGGCAGACATTTGTCTAGTCGCTTCTGGTGCCGGTAACCGTTTCGGTTACTACTCCTCTGTAGGCGATCGAAGAAGCCGGGAACGCCGCACGCTCTTCCGGGGTAATGAGCGCTTGGCTACTTTTCATCCTGTTCCCATAAATTGCAGCGAACATCAGCACGTTCTGTACGTAGTGACGAGTTTCCGTGAAGGGGATAGTTTCAATCCAGACATCAACCGGTAGCTTCGGGTCGAGCCACGCTTGGACTCTTCCCGGACCTGCGTTATATGCGACAGAAGCGAGAATACGATTGTTGTTGTAGCGACGTAAAAGGGTACCGAGATGAGCCGTGCCAAATTTGATGTTCGTGTGCGGATCGATTAACACGTTAGTGTGGGTAAACTTAAGGTTGTGACGTCTGGCCGTCATTTTGGCTGTGCTTGGAATCATTTGCATTAATCCCAGTGCACCGGCACCGGACTTTGCATCGGGCATAAAAGCGCTTTCCTGCCTCGCAATTGCAAACCCGTAAGTCACGGGAATGTCTGCTTTTAATGCATTTGCAACAAAGCTATCTTGATACGCCAACGGGAAGCGAACATTGAGGTCATCCCAAGCCTCGGCATCGATCATCGATTGAATCGCTCGCTTATGCCAACCCCAGCGTTGTGCGACATATGCGGCTATTTGCTGTTCCTTGTTCGACAATTGATTGACGCTGTTTAGCCATTCTCGCCGTGCCATTGTCAGTTCACCAAGAGCATACAACTCAAGTGCTCGTTCAATACCGGGCGACGATTCAAGCTTCAGTATTTCTGCCTCCGTGATACCCGCCGCTGAATTTTCGAACTGATAAGGCATACCTAGGTGGTCTGCTGCCAAAAAACCATAGTAGTTGCGAGTATTCGCTAGTTCGGTGAGGGTGTTGCTGGCCTGAATCTGTTCCGCCGGTTGAGCCGAATCTTGAAGGATTCGTGCGCGCCAGTATCGCCACCTAGGTATATCTCTCAGGCGATCTGGCAACTGGTGCATTAACACCAGCACCTGCCCAGTATCACCTCGTTTAAGCGCCAGTCTGATGCGGGCTTCAACGAGTTTTGTGTCGGTATTAAAGGCAATCGGAAAGCGCTCCAGACTGTTTTTGGCGTCTCCCTGCGAAGCTAATCGATAGCCGATATACAAAAGCAGTTCCCTTGACTCCTCCTCGGAAAATCTGAGCGCTGCACGATAGTTTTGCATCGTTTCGTAAGCGCCCTGGGCATTACGCCGTGCAAGTCTCTTCAATCCATGTGAGACAATCTCCATGTTTCGCTGACCCGGTGTTGAATATTTTCTAGTTTTCTTAATCAACGCCGGTTTTCTATGGACCGCAAGATAACGTGCGGCATGCTGCGCGTCCTGTTTGTTTAAAAATCTCACCAGGTAGTTTGCGAGCGTGATTTTGCCCGCCTGCATGCTTAAGTGAAATCGCTTCCAGGCGAGATCTGGTGTTAACTGGCCAGCGTCGCGCCAGATTTTAAATATTGCATCGCATTCGTCTGGTTGGGAAAAACCGACTGACCAGCGTTGCTCGGCCTGCTGGAATGCGGCTTCAGTTTGTCCTGTTTTAGCGAGCGCATAAGCGTAGTGACATGTGTTTACCTTTGTTGCACTGACGGGCTTGTAATATTGAAGAAAGTTATCCCAGCGTCCTCTTTTAGCCTGGTGGTAAAGCCAGTTTTGGCGAAGCCTTTCGGCAAGCGGGGTATCAGCATATTGCGCAAGAAATAGGTCTATTGATGCGTTGTCTTGCCGAGAAAGTTGGTAGATTCGTTCGAAGTATTCTAGATAAGGATACAAAGTGTAATCGGCAAGTGCAGGTTTCATCTTTTTGAACTTGCTACGTTGCCCAGACTTTACCGCGGCGATAGCACGCTTATAGGATTTTCTTTGCTCGAACTTTGACGTGGCTGTTTTTGCTTGCGCTGCGTTGGCTTCGGTGGCACCTAAAACAAATACCATTTGCAAGACGAGTGCGAGTACAAAGGCAGAGGGGATCTTAAGGTTTTTGCTCAACATCCCGATCACACAATACGGCGTTAGTTTCCAACCCTGACGGCGAGCACGTCGCAAGATGCTCCGTGTAAGACACCATTTGCGGTGGATCCCAAAAGAAGTGCTAACCCATGGCGACCGTGACTGCCGACGACAATCAGATCTGCACCAATTTGCTCGGCAAGATTATGGATCTCAGTTTCGGGACGCCCAAAAATCAAATGCTGGTTGTCGTCGGGAATCGAGAGTGACTGTGCGAAATCGGCTAGTTGCTTTTTCGCGGTCTCCTGAATTTGCTCCTGAATCGTTGATAGATCCATCGGTATATCACCACCGTACGCGAGGCTAAGCGGTTCTATTACGTGCATGCAACTCAGTGTTGCCGAGAAGGCCTTTCGTAGTGCGCAGGCGCGCTTTGAAACATGACGTGCTTCCTCGGTGAGGTCAACAGCTACTAGAATATGGTTATATTCTCCCATGGGCAGTATCTCCTGAACTTTTTGTTATTATCGAACGGTCATTTTTGGCAAATTTACACAGTATGGGTGTGGACAACAACACCTGTTAACCTGAATTTTTGATTTTCGCCCGAAATTTTTCTTGGGGTGAGTGTTGATGTCCCCAGCCGCTGGCTTTCGGGCCTCAGAGAGACTAACCAAAATGAGCTATTTGATTGTTATCTTGGTCCTTTTTTTTATTGTGGCACCTATTATCTCGATATTGCCCTCGAAACAGCAAAAGCAGCAGATGGCGTTTCGTCAGACCGCGCGAGCTGCAGGGGTGAGTGTCGCGCTAGTTAAAATCGAAGATCCAGATTCTGATCGCGACAAGTACCTGTCTTCCACTGGGCGCCCGCTGCCCCGGGATCTGGCGTGTGTGGCTTATCGACGTCCAAGGAAAAAGTCGCACTCGCAGATGGCCATGCCTATGCCAAGCTGGATGCTTTTGAGAAATAAGTCTGCTGGCAACCAGCTGGCGTGGTCTGAGGACGAAACCGGGGAAATTGATCCAATATTTCGCCAGCTCGTAGAATCGCATATATCGGATTTACCCGTGGACGTGATTCGATTAGAGGAGACGGCTGAATTGGTATCTGTATACTGGCATGAAATTTCAGATGAGCAGGGTCTGGCTAAAGTGCTCGGTTTTCTAAACGAGGTCGTAGCGCTAAGCCCTTGTCTTCAAAAGGATTCATCCTCTGAAAATGATTCGGACGATTTGTGAAATTCGTTTATTTGGCCGAAATTTACAAGCACATAATGCCGGGGCCTTGCGAAATTTGGTTGACCTCGGGTAATCAACACTTTATATATGTCCGATTTTTTTCTGCCAAATACTTAAGCACAGAGAACCTATGGGCAAATCATTAGTTATCGTTGAGTCTCCCGCAAAGGCGAAGACCATCAACAAATACCTAGGAAACGATTTCATCGTGAAGTCGAGCGTTGGCCACATCCGTGACCTACCGACTAGCGGCACGTCAAAGTCAGACCCAAAGGCGAGGGCCGCCGAGGCAGCAAAAACCCGGAAAATGCCAGAGGCTAAAAAAGCTGCTTATAAAAAGCAGAAGGCCAAAAAGCAACTGGTCTCAAGAATGGGCGTTGACCCGGAGAATGGCTGGTCGGCGAATTACCAAATTCTTCCTGGCAAAGAGAAAGTTGTTACCGAACTTCGCAAGTTAGCGAAAGACGCTGACACGATTTATCTCGCGACCGACCTTGATCGAGAGGGCGAAGCAATTGCGTGGCATCTGCGAGAGGCAATTGGTGGTGATGAATCCCGTTACCGACGCGTTGTTTTCAACGAGATAACCAAACGCGCGATTCAAGAAGCATTTGAAGAGCCGGGTGAGCTCAATATGGCCATGGTGAATGCTCAGCAAGCCAGGCGGTTTCTCGATCGGGTGGTGGGATTCATGGTCTCTCCATTGCTTTGGGCAAAAATAGCCAGGGGGCTGTCTGCGGGCAGGGTCCAGTCTGTTGCCGTAAAACTGATTGTCGAGCGTGAGCGCGAAATCCGTAAATTCATTCCAGAGGAATATTGGGAGGTTTTCGCCAACCTGAGCGAAGAAGCCCAAAAAACAGAAAACGCCGTGAAATTTCAGGTGGTCAAGCAGGCCGGTGAAAATTTCAGGCCCGTGAACCAGGCACAGGCCGACGCAGCGCTCGACACGCTCAATAAGGCAGCCTTTGTTGTTAAGAGTCGTGAGGGCCGACCGACACAAACTAGACCAACCGCACCTTTTATTACCTCGACGCTGCAGCAGGCGGCCAGCACAAGGCTAGGCTATGGTGTCAAAAAGACAATGATGATGGCGCAACGCCTATACGAAGCGGGTTACATCACCTACATGCGAACCGATTCGACGAATCTGAGCGGTGAAGCAGTGAACGCTTGCAGGGACTTGATCGTCAATGATTTTGGCAAAAAGTATCTGCCCGATGAGCCACGTTTATACAGCAGCAAAGAAGGCGCCCAGGAAGCGCATGAGGCGATTAGACCCTCAGATGTCTCTATCAAAACCACAGCCATCGCTGGCATGGAACGAGATGCAGAGAGATTATACGAGCTGATTTGGCGTCAATTTGTAGCATGCCAAATGCCAAACGCTGAATACACCAGTACAGCTGTCGTGGTTGAAGCGGACGAGTTAGAATTACGCGTGCGGGGACGTGTACTGAGATTTGATGGCTTTACGCGGGTCCAAGCGCCAGCATCGCGCAAAGAAGAGGAAGCGCCGTTGCCAGAGTACGAAGTAGGTCAGGTGCTTAGTCTGGTCGATCTTCTACCCTCTCAGCACTTTACAAAGCCGCCAGCCAGATTCGGTGAAGCAAGTCTCGTCAGGGAACTTGAAAAGAAAGGTATTGGCCGACCCTCAACGTATGCCTCGATTATCACAACAATTCAGGATCGCGGATACGTTACGTTAAATAACAAACGCTTTTATGCCGAGAAAATCGGCGACGTCGTTACTGATCGCCTAATCGAGAACTTTGACAATCTGTTAGATTATGGATTTACAGCCGGACTGGAAGAATCTTTAGATGAGGTCTCGGATGGAAAGTCTGAATGGAAGCAACTGCTCGATCGATTTTATACTGACTTTGAAACAAAGTTAGATCAGGCCAATTTTAACATGCGCTCGAACGAGCCGACCATGACGGACATTGTTTGTCCGAAGTGTGGCCGCCCAATGCAGATCAGAACAGCAAGCACTGGAGTGTTTCTAGGATGTTCCGGTTATTCATTGCCCCCAAAAGAGCGCTGTAAGAGTACAATCAACCTGATTTCAGGTGACGAGGTCGTTAGCGTAAACGGTGATGAGGAAGAAGAATCTAGGATTCTCAGAACCAAACACAGGTGTGGAAAGTGTCAAACGGCGATGGATAGCTATCTGATAGACGCCGAGCGGAAAATTCATATCTGCGGCAACAACCCGGACTGCGATGGTATGGAAGTCGAGGCCGGTGAATTTAAAATCAAAGGTTACGACGGACCGCTGCTTGAATGCGATAAATGCGGTGCCGAAATGCAGTTGAAGACAGGCAGATTCGGAAAGTACTTCGGATGTACTTCCGAGGATTGTAAAAATACCCGTAAGCTCCTCCGTAACGGTGAAGCTGCGCCGCCAAAAATGGACCCGGTGCCGATGCCTGAGTTGGCATGTGTCAAGGTTGATGACACCTACATATTGCGTGACGGTGCCGCTGGCATATTCTTAGCTGCTAGTCAGTTTCCAAAAAATCGCGAAACGCGCGCGCCTTACATCGATGAACTGATTCCCCATCAAAACGAGATCGACCCCAAATACGGGTACGTCATGCAAGCGCCAACGACTGACTCGCAGGGAAGACGCACGTTGTTAAAATTTGCTCGTAAAACGAAAGAGCAATATGTTATTTCGGAAGAAGACGGTAAACCCTCAGGCTGGCGCGCAGACTATGTCAACGGTAAATGGTTAATTGACGAAAAGATTAAGGCGCCGCGTAAAGCCAAGGCAAAAGCCAAGCCTAAAAGTAAGTCGAAAGCGAAATCGAAGGTTTCTGCAGGAAAATAGCGGGTAAGAAGAAAACAGACGTTGGTGCCAACGAATTACGCTGTCGTAGGCACCAAGCGTGTGTTGTTTGGTTAGTGCCTAAGCACGCCGACTGCTAGTCCCTCATATGCAAAGTCCATCGTTCTCAGATCTACTTCAATTGGAGAGTAATCTCTGTTTTCAGGCAAAAGTGAAATTTGGTATTTGCTACGGCCTTTTTGAAGCCTCTTTACTGTTACCTCATCATCAATCCTTGCGACAACAATATCCCCATTATTAACTTGCTGCGTTCTGTGCACCGCAAGTAAATCGCCATCGAGTATGCCGCACTCGATCATGCTGTCACCCTGGACAGTGAGCAGGTAGTCTGCAGCTGGACTAAAGAAACTTGCTGGTATCTCGCAATGGTCCTCGATATGTTCCTGAGCAAGAATAGGGGAGCCCGCAGCGACACGCCCAATGATTGGCAGCCCCTCGGTATCAGGCAGTTTGATGCCCCGCGACGTACCTGGAATCATTTCGATGGCACCTTTTCTAGCCAACGCCTTAAGGTGCTCTTCCGATGCATTGGGGCTTTTGAAGCCCAATTCCTGTGCGATGTCTGCCCTAGTGGGAGGATAGCCAGTGTCATCGATATATGACTTAATAAAATCAAGTACTTCAGTTTGTCTGCTGGTTAACTTGTTCATCATGATGCTCGCTGCTGTTTAGTGTTTGTTTTTTTGGCAAAATAGCACCAAATACTGTTTTTATATACAGTAACTGGGATTATATACAGCAGCTGTGCTAAGGCAACTATTATTTTTGGATTTGTATTCGATGCCTTCCCCCCCCCAGATATTCGAGGCGCTGAAGTCTTAACTTTTCGCACAAGGTAGACTCATACGATCAGTGGCTTAATTTATGTGTGTTAAAGCGCGTTAAACGCATTCGATCAAAAATTGACTATGACGATCGCAAAGGAAGTCTGTTAAAAAATACTAACTTTTAGGGGCCATCAGAAGTACAATAGACAGCCCTGGCGAGCAGGCTCAATGTACATGGTCAACTATCAAACAGACAAAAGCACTGAGTTACTTTGGCAAGATGATGAATTTGATGCAGGGCTGAAGGATAGTGATTTTACAAAGAACATTTTGCAACGGACGCGATAAGTTCATCTCCATGAGATTAAAAGTACTTTCCACGCTCCTATTACCATTTTTGATTGGCAGCGCCGTTGAGCTCGAAGCAGCTCAGGGCTGGGTTCTCGGCAGCTTCAGTGAACCCGGGCGTGCGGTTGCAGAGGCTGCTAGGCTAAATCGAGCCCTGCAGATAGAAATAAGCATAGTGCCCGTCGAGTCCGGTGGGCGTGAATTCCAAAGGCTAGTGATATCTGAACTTTCGGTCGGTGATACACAAACATTCAAAAGGCAGCTAGGTGATCTTGGCGTTGATAGTGCGTGGCTGGTCCAGTTAAACGAACCGCTACCTGAGCATCGCGTTGAAGTCAGCGTTGCCGAGGAAGCGGTTCAAGTTGCCACGGAGCGTATGTATTACCTCGTTGTTGGAAGTTTTCTTGATGTCAGCGAAGCCGTTGATGTGGAGAGAGGCCTCGACCGTCACTTTGCAGGGGTTACAAGCGAAAGCGTGCTAACAAAAGGCAAAGTGTTTCACAGGGTGAAGATCGGTCCGGTTGCAGACGCTGATCTTGACCAGGTTCGCCAACGGTTAGCCGATCTCGATTTTAATGAGTCTTGGCGTCAATTGGCGGCGCCGGGCGACGCAATTGAGCCAGCATCTGTTGCGGCTTACGTGCGTGATGTCAGTCGAGCCATACCTGTTCGTGAAGAAATCGAAATTCCTGTGCGCCGTCCGCCGCCGAAAAAGCAAACGAAGGTCGCTGGCGCAAGCGATGTCTCGGCCAGTGATACTTCAGGCTTCAATCTTGCTGTACTGCGTCGTGCTAGTGCAGTGTTTGAATCGCCGGATGATATTGGCGAAGCCGGACGATGGAACTCTGGATTCTCTGGAGAATATCGTGGGTTTGGAAAAGATGGGTTAGCAGGCCAGAGTAAACATCATCTCTCTTTCAGCTTGCAAACTGAATACTACCGCTCGATGAATGACGGTAAAAATATTTTTACATTCGTGCCATTTGTCCGCTGGGATGAAAACGACAAAAGCCGAAGCCACTTCGACATACGTGAGTTAGCGTGGGTCCATGTGGGCGATGGTTGGGCGTTGAGAACAGGCATTCGGAAGGTGTTTTGGGGTGTTACGGAATCTCAGCATCTGGTTGATATTATCAATCAGACTGACAACGTAGAAAATCCTGATGGAGAGGAAAAGCTAGGCCAGCCGATGATCAACTTGTCGTTGACGAGAGATTGGGGTGTGCTTGATTTTTATATGCTGCCGGGATTTCGTGAGCGTGAATATTACGGCAGAGATGGCCGGCCTAGAATCCCGTTTCTTGTAAATGAAGACATGGCTGTATTCGCCTCGGGGGCCAAAAATGCGCGAACCGATGTTGCGTTGCGTTGGTCGCACGATATCGGTGCGCTCAAAGTGGGGCTGTCTCATTTTTCCGGCACCTCCAGAGAGCCGAGATTTGAATTTCAGCCTGAGTATGACGCAAGCGGCACGTTTGTTGATGGCAAACTCATACCCATATACGAGGTCATCGATCAAACGGGATTGGATGCCCAGTATCTGGCCGGTGACTGGTTGTGGAAGTTGGAATCCATCTCGCGTAGTGGTCAGGGCGACCGTTACACCGCCGCCACCCTCGGATTTGAAAAGAGTTTCATCGGTATTTTCGACACAGGCGTTGATCTTGGGATTGTGACGGAATATCTGTTTGATGATCGGCATGATGCGGCCAATGTTTTGGGCGACGATGATGTTGCGCTAGGCTTTCGTCTAACCGCCAATAACACTGCTGACTCGAATGCTTTGCTTGTTTGGGTATGGGATCGTGACTCCGATGAAATTCTAACAACTTTAGAAGCCAGCACTAGAATAGGCACGCGCTGGAAGCTCGTGCTCGAAGCGAGTATTTTTAGTCACGGAGATCGTCCTGTACCTAGTGCCCCTGGATTTTTGTTCGTGCTAACGGATCCAAAAAGTGAGTTGGGTTTTTTTCAGGATGAAGATTTTCTCAAGCTGGAGCTCACGCGGTACTTCTAGCTTCGTGCATAGCTGCATCACTGCACCAAGGCAGGTATGCGATCAACTTACAGAGACGAAGTTCGGTACTAGACGGAAGCGATTATTAAAAGTCACTAAGCAAAGCGATAGAGAAAACGATGAATACATCTGACGTATCTGAATTACCCAAGGCATTAATGGCCTGGTTGACTGACCCCAGAGTGTTGCTGGTCTTCGCAATTGTTTTGAGCACGATGATGTTGAATTTTGTCGTGCGACGCATCTTTGATCGGCTAGATACCAAAGCAGAGAGTACGACGACCATCTGGGATGATGCATTGCTTGCCTCTGTTCGCAAACCGCTTCGGCTAATGATTTGGGTGGTTGGAGTAAGTTGGGCCGCTGAAATGCTTGCCAAGCAATCCTCAAGCGGCTTTGAGGAGATGATCGACCCTTTAAGATACGTGTTCGTACTGGGGATTTTGGCTTATTTTCTCGTGCGTTTTATTCGCGAGGTCGAAAAGGGGTTCGTTCACAGCGGGGCTGATGCGACAACAACACATGCCGTAGGCAAGCTACTTCGTGTATCTGTCATTGTCACTGCGGTGCTTTCCGTGCTGCAGACATTAGGGATCAGTATTTCGGGTATTCTAGCTTTCGGCGGGTTTGGCGGAATCGCCGTTGGATTTGCGGCGAAAGACTTGCTGGCAAACTTTTTTGGTGGACTCATGATTTATCTCGACCGCCCGTTTGCATTGGGTGATTGGATTCGCAGCCCTGACCGGGATATCGAGGGTACCGTTGAGAATATCGGCTGGCGGCTCACAGTGATTCGCACTTTTGATATGCGCCCGCTTTATATTCCCAACTCTGTATTCGCAAATATCGCTGTGGAAAATCCTTCGCGTATGAAGAACCGCAGGATCTATGAAACCATCGGCGTTCGCTATGATGACGGCGCGCAACTCGCGCTTATTGTGGCTGACGTCGAAGCGATGCTGAGAGCAGACGCCGATATCGATCAAAATCAAACCTTGATGGTCAATTTCAACGAGTTTGCGGACTCGTCTTTAAACTTCTTCGTTTATACGTTCACAAAGACCACTAACTGGGTTGAATTCCATCAAATCAAACAGCGAGTGCTGCTTGATATTCTCGGCATCGTCGAATCCCACGGTGCTGAGTGTGCTTTTCCTACGGCAACGGTGCATTTGGATGCGGGCGAGCAGCCCTTGCCATCTATCGGTCTGACACCCAGTCAGGTAGATGGCGCTCATAACACCTGATATTTGCTATAAACTTAATGGTAGATGGTGCGTCGGCTTAAGTCTTTATGCGAATCAAGGCTGAATGCAAAGCCGCAGCCTGAATGTACCTCGATGCCTGATATTCAGAAGGACAAGGAATGGCGAATTTGCTTTTTTACAAAAAGCCCGTAGCACTCAGCACGTCTGTTCACAAAGGCACAAAAATAACACCACCGGGTGATGACTACCGTTTTGCTCGTTCAACCAATTCAGTGATCCTTGCCGGTGTTGAATTTTCTGAAGCAGCGAAAGAATATCCAATTGTTTTCGCGCAAGTCGGAGAAGCGATTGCGCCGGTAGCACTACTGGGGCTGCGAAACGAAGAAAATCTCTTCGTACACGAGTCCGGTCATTGGAAAGCCAGATACATTCCGGCTTTTGTCCGTCGCTATCCATTCGTGTTGGCCGAAGCAGGCGAACTCAACCAGCAAATGGTCTGTATTGATGAGGGTTACACAGGGTTTAATGACGAAGCAGGTGACGCGCTTTTTGATAATGAGCAACCGACGCCGATACTTAAGCAGGCGATGGACTTTCTGGAGGAATATCAGCGGCAGTACACGCGAACAGAAGCTTTCGTAAAGCGCCTACAGGATTACGGTTTGCTAGTGTCGCTGAATGCTAAAGTCGACATGGCTGACGGTCAGCAATTCGCCTTGCAGGGCTTGTTGGCCGTAGACGAGAAGTTGCTCCTGCAACTAAGCGATGAACAGGCGCTTGAGTTTTTCCGCTCAGGAGAGTTGGCTTGGCTTTACTGCCATTTGACGTCGATGGGGTGTATCGCCAGTCTCGTTGACAAGATAGCTGAAGTCGTCAAAGTCGATTTTTAGTAAAGGCGTTCTGTCAAGCAGGTATAACAGGAGAAAAGTACCCGCGAAGCGAGGTTCAAGGATCAAAACGAGAGTTAACTAGTATCGATTTAAGGTCACCCTTGCTCGCCTCGGTACCGATCGATTTGTATCAAAATGCCAAATAGCGGATGGTCGATATAATGCAGCGTCGCGCTGCGCATACGCCTAGCCTGCTGTAGTGGGTAAGACTGCGCAGGTAGCTGCTGGTCTCGAAGCTGTTCCCATTTTGCTATCGATGGATAGGTGTCTCTGGTTTCTTTGTCTATGATCACCGGGTTGATTTTTGAGGAACCGGGCCCATATTTCGGCGTGAATTCTGTGAACCAGAGATCTGTGCTGACGTGTAGGTACCGCGATCGACTGATCGACAATGTACCATCGATCATAAAGTGATCGTCGAAGTGGTCTCCTGTCTGGATCAAGATAGGGGTTGGCGCATCGGACGACCTGATAGGCTGGCGCCAAGCCATATGCGTTAGAAATCGATATTGGCTCGATCGCCTCAGACTGCGGGACAGATCGCCAAGAAAAAGCTCACCTCTTTCCAACTGCTGAAAAGCCGCTGGGTCCTCGGGATAAAGCAAATGCTTAATACGTTCTAGGTTATCAATTTGATCGAGATCGTTATTGTCCGCGACAGGATCTCGTTGCTCCGGGTCAATCGCAACGGTTACCGGCAGTTGCTCGGTCTCTGGTTGCACCACGACAACGGCGGGTTGGTTGTGCAGGCTGCGATTTCCGAAGATGAACTCTTCGCTTTTTTGTGTCTCACTCGTGCCGTCGTCTGGTGGTGGACTCTGGGTCAAAAAATCCAGTGCCTGCAATTGAGTCAGCTGTGAAAGACTTTGCGGTTTAATATCCTCTAGCGAGGCCGCCGAAATAGTGATCAAGTCTGCGGGATAGCTTTTCTCCAGCAACGGCAACGTCTCGCCATAGTCAGCCCCCGCTAGTGGCGAAAACACGATGACCTCCACCTGATACCAGTCAGCGTAGTCGAATGGGGGAATTTCCTCACCAGACACAGCGCACGGCAGGCAAAAGACAAGGCAGCACCGGAGTATTTTATTGAGCTGCGCGAGCATGTTTTTCTTCAAGTCGTTCAAGTAATTTCTCAACCTTCTGAAATCTGGTTTCGGGCTTTTCCATTTTCTCCTCAAACGATAATTGATTTGCCGAGGGAAGGCGATACCTGTGTGGTTCAGATTGTACCAGCTGAACGATGCTGAAAGGATCAATCGGCGTATCCTGCACAAACTCAAGCTTTCCGCCGTTTGGACCCGCGTCTACTTTTTTAATGCCCAGTTTTTCCGCACGCAATTTCAAATTAGTAACACGAAATAGGGTCTTTGTGGGTTCCGGTAGTAAGCCAAACCTGTCGATCATCTCCACCTGCAATTCCCTCAGCTTATCTTCTGTCTCTGCATTGCTGATGCGCTTATATAGCACCAGTCGGTGATGGACGTCGGGCAGGTACGGTTCAGGTATCAGCGCGGGCAATCTAAGATTCACTTCTGTACCGCTATCCAACGGCTTATCGAGGTTAGGCGTTTTGCCATCCTTGATCGCTTTAACTGCCTGATCAAGCATTTCCATAAAGAGGGTAAAACCTATCGACTGCATATTGCCGGTCTGATCGTCTCCAAGCAGTTCTCCTGCTCCTCTGATTTCAAGATCGTGAGTCGCGAGTATAAATCCAGCGCCGAGGTCCTCGGCCTCAGATATCGCGTCAAGACGCTTGACTGCGTCAGGCGTCATGGCTTTTTCGTGTGGTGTGAGCAGGTACGCATATGCCTGATGATGAGAGCGACCGACTCGCCCTCTTAATTGATGTATCTGAGCGAGGCCAAATTTATCAGCACGATCCATGATGATCGTATTGGCACTTGGCACATCGATGCCAGTTTCGATGATTGTAGTGCATACAAGTACATTTGCGCGTTTGTGGTAAAAGTCGGACATCACCTGCTCCAATTCCCTTTCGCGCATCTGGCCGTGTCCAATTGCAACTCTGGCCTCGGGTACGAGCTCTTGGATTTTCTGTGCCGTATTTTCGATCGTCTTCACTTCGTTGTGGAGATAGTAAACCTGACCGCCACGCATCAACTCTCTTTGTATCGCTTCCTTGATGAATCCTTCGTTTCTTTGCTGAACGAAGGTTTTAATCGAAAGTCGTTTTGCTGGCGGGGTCGCGATAATTGTCAAATCTCGCATGCCGGACATTGCCATATTAAGCGTGCGTGGAATCGGCGTTGCAGTCATAGTGAGGATGTCTACCTCTGCACGCATTGATTTGAGTTTCTCTTTTTGGCGAACGCCAAAGCGATGTTCCTCGTCAATAATAGCGAGCCCAAGATTTTTGAACTTCATATTATTTTGAATGAGCGCGTGGGTGCCGATCACAATATCCACGGTACCAGCAGCAAGCCTGTCCATCACAAGCGCCTGCTCTTTCTTGGTCTTGAACCGTGAAATGGAATCCACAACGACGGGCCAGTCCGCGAATCTGTCTTGAAATGTCTCCGCATGCTGTTGTGCGAGAAGGGTGGTTGGAACGAGCACAGCGACTTGTCTTCCAGCATGCACGGCGAGAAATGCTGCTCGCATCGCAACCTCGGTTTTACCAAACCCTACATCCCCGCAGATGAGGTGGTCCATCGCTTTTTCCTGAATCATGTCGCTGATCACGCGTTCGATGGCAATCTCTTGATCGGGTGTTTCTTCGAATGGAAACGCGGCGGCAAATTTATGGTAGGCGTCATCCGGAGCAGGATAGGCGAAGCCTTTTTTTGCCTCTCTACGAGCGTAAATATTGAGTAACTCGGCTGCGACATCTCTAATTTGTTCAGCAGCTTTGCGTTTGGCCTTTTCCCACACATCGCCACCGAGACGGTGAAGCGGAGCAAGGCCTTCCTCGCTTCCAGAATATCTTGAGATTAGGTTAAGAGACGAAACTGGCACATAGAGTTTTGCTTCATCTTGATAACCAAGGCAGAGAAATTCTGTCTCCTGATCGTTGATGTTGAGTGTTTCCAAACCCTGATATCGACCGACACCATGATCAATGTGTACAACGGGTGACCCAAGGTGCAGTTCGGTCAGGCTTTTAATGACCAGTTCGGAGGCGTTGTCTTTTTGTTTCTCTCTTCTACGCTGCTGGAGGACTCGGTTGCCGAATAATTGCTGTTCCGACACTACAGCGATATTTTGAGTCTCTAGCCAAAGTTCTCTCTCAAGCGGCGCGACTGTTAATTGTAACTTGGCGCTGTCTTCCAAAAACGCTGACCAGCCTGTTGTATGGCGTGTTTCAATTCCATGCCGACGTAGCAGGTCGTCTACCACCTCTCTGCGGCCGTTAGACTCGGTGGTCAACAGCACTCTGCTGTCGCCGCTGGTGAATTTCCGAAAACGGTCAAGTGGGTCCTGAGCCCGCTCATTAATTGAAATGTCAGGCAAGCTGGAGAATGCCAGTACGTCGCCTTTTGATTGTGTTTCTTCTCTTAGCTCTATGCGAACGCCGCGGTTACAGAGTTCGAGTACTTCATTGGGGCGCATGAGGATTTCAGACGGAGCAAGCACCGGACGCTGAACATCGTAGCGTAAATTTTCATATCTCTCCTCAGCTTCATGCCACTGGTGATCAAGCGCCGATTCGACGTCCTGGGTGAAGACGATCGGGTCGCAAGGCAGATAGTCAAAAAGCGATTCGAGCTGGTTGAAGAAAAGGGATAGGTAGTACTCGATACCCGCAGGAGACATGCCCTGCGAAACATCCTGATACAGGGGGCAGTTGCGCGGGTCGCTTGTGAACTTTTGATGCCATCGATCCTGAAAATCGTTGATAGCAGCTTCTGTCAGCGGGAATTCCCGAGCGGGCAAAAGATTCACACTGTCCACCTTATCTATCGACAGTTGTGTTTCCGGGTCGAAAGTCCGAAGCGTGTCTATTTCGTCATCAAACAGGTCAACTCTGAAGGGCAGGTCAGAACCCATCGGAAATATATCCATGATCGCGCCACGAACTGCAAATTCGCCGTGCTCCACTACCGTATCGACGCAGTAGTAGGCTGAAGCTTCGAGCTTTCTGCGCATCGAGTAGACGTCAAAGGATTGTCCAGTCTTTAGCATCAGACTGTTACCGAGCGCAAATTGCCGAGGTGTTATTCTGTGCATGAGGCTTGAAGCGGGCACGATCAGCGCACCGGAACTTTGCTCCGGTAATGTGTTCAGAATGGATAATCGATCTGAAATGATGTCTTGGTGGGGCGAAAACCCATCGTAAATAAGTGTTTCCCAATCCGGAAATAGCATGACGGGTGCGCCAGCGGGAAGGTAAAATCGTAGTTCGTCTGCTGTTCTCTCTGCAGCCATGACGTCGCTGGTGACGACAAGGCAAAAGCTTTTGTGAGCGACAATCTGCTGAGCAATCGTTAAGGAAGCGGCGCTGCCGGGTAGATTACTCCAATGGCGTCGTTCACCCGCTTTTAGTGGAATTGTGTGCTGCCCAAGCTCAAGATTGCTCATACTGATTGATCGACTGTCGGCGGGTTATTTCGGGGGGTGAAGATTACTATCTGCATCTGTAAATTCAAAGCAGAGAAGGTCGAAATGGTGAAATGAATGCAGGGTAAAACAACCATAGTAACTTCTATCCTTGTGGGGGTTGGCCTCGGTTGGGTGCTGCACGCGTTTTGGGTTGAGGTTTCGTGGCCTCAGACCAAAAGTGATCAGGTACTGCCGGCGGAAATACGCATCGCTGATGTGTCCATTCGAGGCGATCGCCAGCGATTAGAATTACCCGGGTCGCGGGAAGCAGACGCAGGTTTATATAAAGACAAGGCTGACTTTACGCTTTTCAGCGCTTTGTTGAACACGGCCTTAACATATCAGGGCGAAGGTAACTTCAGCGGTTCAGTAGAAACACTTCTGCAAGCTTCGCTGGCCATTTCCAATGCATCTGAAAGTGCAGAATTTGAATCGACCCTGGCTAGGACGATGGATCAAGCCGCCCGTGAATTGATTGCACAGGAAAGGTACGGTGTGCTTGATCAACTTTACGAGCGCCTGACGCTTGAGCTAGAAGAATATGCTGAATACTATTTGAAGCTAGGCTTGCTCCGGATTCGGATGGGCAATGAAGTCGGGGCTTTCCAGCCACTCGCGCAGATTCAAAATCATAGTCAATATGGTGCGCAGGCGAGGCGGTTGCTGATTCAGCTTGAAGAAAGTCAGACCGTTGCTGCAACGCTGGTCGAGGAAATACCGCTGACGGTGAGGGCAGGGCAGTATGCTGTGGAAGCGATTATCGACCCGGACATAAATGGTCGAGGAACAGCCATAAGACTGCTGGTAGATACTGGCGCAGCAATCACCGCGATAAATGCCAGCGTACTCTCTCGCCTGGGGTACAATCTGAACGAACGGTCGGAGTATTTCGCAACGGCAAATGGTGTCGTAGAAGCGCCTGTGGTTACCCTCAGCTCGCTTTCGATTGGGGAAAGTTCAGTTGACAGACTATCGATTGGTGCACTGAATCTTGACGCGCAGAACAATATAGACGGCCTGCTCGGCATGAATTTTCTGCGCCACTTTAAATTCCGTTTGAATCAAGATTCGCAAAAGCTCGAACTCCAGCGACGGGAAGATTAAGGCATGTTTTGACCTTCAGCACAGATGCTTCGTCGCTTTATTCAACCGCCTGTTTATATTCCTAATTAGGGTGTTGATTTGAACCAAAGGAAACTCGATAATACGCGAAAATCCGATATGGCCTGAACCGTCAGGCGCGCAAACTGAAAAATTTCCTAGATTTCAAACACATAATTGACGTTCGTTCAAAGGAGTAGCTAGTGGCAAGGCCAGGTTTAGAAGGGGTATTTGCAGATTGGAAAGAGCGTGAAGCATTAGCCGAGGCGATGATTCCGATGATAGGCGGTTTGTATCGTAGAAATGTCGTCATCTATATCCACGGCGTCCCTTTGTACAATCAATCTGTTATTGACCTGATGAAAGCCCATCGTTTCGTTCGACAGTTAGAAATGAACGAGATGTCAGAGTTCGAAACGCATCCGATGCTCGAAATTCTTTGTGGCCTAGATTTGGGTCCCGCCCATGTCGATATCGGCAAGCTCGCATCACAGTATATGGATGATCCTCAAGGATTGTCGATAAAGGCGTTTGTTGAGATGCAGTGCCAAGACATTCTGGGAAGGCAGGACACAATTACGCACGAGCCAGTTGATGTCGTCGTCTATGGTTTTGGTCGAATTGGCCGTCTTGTAACGAGGTTATTGGTCGAAAAAACCGGCGGTGGACACAACCTAGTGCAACGCGCCGTGGTTCTTCGGCCACCTAAAGATCCGATAAAAGATCTTAACCGCAGGGCGAGTCTGTTAAGACGTGACTCGATCCACGGCGGTTTCAAAGGAACCATCCGTGTGGACGAAGAAAACCACGTGTTGGTGTGTAACGGTAACGTAATCCGTTTTATTTATGCGAATGATCCGGCGACGATTGATTACACTGCCTATGGCATCAGCAATGCGCTAGTGATCGATAGCTCAGGTGTCTGGCGCGACGAGGCTGGTTTGTCGCAGCACCTTGAGTCAAGTGGTGTCTCTAAGGTGCTACTCACAACGTCCGGCAAAGGGCAAATCAAAAACATCGTTTCCGGGGTTAACTCAGCATTAATTGAACCTGAAGATAAGATTATCGGGGCAGGGTCCTGCACAACCAATGCGATCGTGCCTGTGTTGAAATCCATGAACGACGGCTTTGGTATTGTTCACGGGCACATGGAAACGGTCCACGCATATACTGATGACCAAAATTTGCATGACAATATCCACTCGAAAGAGCGTAGAGGGCGTAGCGCAGCATTGAACATGGTGCTGACAGAATCAAATGCCACCAGCTCGGTAGGTAAACTTCTGCCGGAACTGGACGGGAAATTGACAGGTAATTCAATACGTGTCCCTGTGCCCAATGTATCAATGGCTATTTTGAATCTCAGCTTGAGCAAAGAAACGACGAAAGAATCCGTAAATGAGTATTTGCGTGACATATCGCTCAACTCATCAATGCAACGTCAGATTGGCTATACGATGTCGAACGAAGTTGTATCTTCGGACTTCAATAGTGACAGGCATGCGGGTGTTATCGACTCAGATGCGACCATTGTTGATGGTAAGCAAGCTGTCGTATACGTTTGGTATGACAATGAGTTTGGTTACACTTGCCAAGTCTTGCGTGTGGCTCAAAAAATGGCGGGCGTGAAATATCCAGTTGTGCCTCGTCAACCTTCCACAGATCCCGCCCAGAGTCTGGACGCCCCTGTGCAGCTCAAATCTGCGTCCTAAAATCACTTTCGCGCTGCTTTTTGACATGGCAGACGAAATAGAGAGACCCATGATCCAAAGTGGGTCTCTTTTTCCTAGATTAATGCCACTCCGCCAACTATAATGAGCGGCGATTTTAGCAGGGGTTGTTACTGCTGATCGCTATAGAGCAATTTGTTCGTGATTTATTGGGAAGGCACCACCGTCAAAGACGCATCACCGCATCACGAGTGACACTTTAACACTTAAATTTTAGATCTTTTGTCAATTCTGAGAGGGTTTGACCCACGTTGCCTGTACTTTGGTTTGCGTGTATGCAGCTTCCCCATCTAATGACACATAGCTAGGTAACAGATGATAAAGACTAAGCGAGGTTTGGATTTACCTATATCGGGCTGCCCCGAGCAAAAAATCGATGAAGGACGGCCCGCACGAAGTTGCGCTGTGGTTGGATATGATTTTCCAGGTTTAAAGCCAACAATGGCTGTCGCTGAGGGTGATAAAGTTGTCGCAGGGCAACTACTCTTTACCGATAAAAAATCCGCAGGTATAAACTATACAGCGCCCGCTAGTGGCACAGTTTCAGCGATACATCGCGGCGCCAAGAGAGCTTTTCAGTCGATAGTTATCGACATGGAAGGAGGAAATAGCGAAGAGGCTATTAGCTTCGAAAGCTATCGAGCAGGTGATGCAAGCACGCGCACAAGAGCAGAGGTTACTGACCTGCTACTAGAGTCCGGTGAATGGACCGCTTTAAGAACAAGGCCCTATAATAAAGTGCCTGCTTTAGGCACGACGCCTGCAGACATTTTTGTCACAGCAATAGACACGCGCCCACTCGCGGCTGATCCAAGTGTGTATTTAGCCGAACAAAAAGAAGCATTCGATAATGGGCTGTCGGCGCTGTCGAAGCTCACCGATGGTTCGGTCTTTGTATGTAAAGATGCCGAAACAGATTTTTCTTCCAGCTCTCCTCAGGTAAAAGTCGAAACCTTTTCGGGTCCCCATCCCGCTGGTTTGGTGGGCACACACATTCATTTCCTTTCTCCTGTCTCGGCAGACAAGACAGTCTGGCACTTGGGTTATCAAGACGTCGTTGCCATTGGTCATTTGTTTGCAACAGGTAAAATTTACGCGGAACGCGTGGTTGCGCTTGCGGGGCCAGGCGTTGAATCGCCTCGACTGGTTCGCACCGTCCGCGGTGGTTCTTTAGACGAGCTGGGCGCTGGTGAATACCGGTCAGGGAACCACAGAGTGTTGTCTGGTTCTGTTTTTGACGGCCGCATTGCTCAGGGTGCACTTGCTTATCTTGGGCGCTACCACAATCAAGTTTCTGTTCTGGCCGAGGGCACTGACCGTGAATTATTAGGGTTTGTAGCACCTGGCACGAAAAAGTTTTCAGTCACCGGCCTGTTTATGTCCTCATTGTTAGGTCTGAAAAATCATGACTTCACAACCAGTACAGGCGGTAGCAACAGGGCTATGGTGCCGTTGGGCACTTACGAGAAAATGATGCCCCTGGATATCCTGCCAACACAATTGTTACGTGCTCTGCTCGTGAATGATGTGGAAGTGGCAATTCAGTTGGGTTGCTTAGAACTTGACGAAGAAGACTTGGCGCTGTGCACTTTTGTATGTTCGGGCAAGTACGAATATGGCCCATATTTGCGCCAAATGTTAACGCTGATTGAGGCGGAGGGATAAGAAACATATGTCACTAAGAGATACTTTAGACGATATTGAGCCTCATTTTAGTAAGGGTGGAAAATACGAAAGTTTTTACGCGCTATATGAAGCCATAGATACAATTTTATATACCCCAGGCAAAGTTACAGCCGGCGCTTCGCACGTGCGTGACGCCGTAGACATGAAACGTGTGATGACCACTGTTTGGTGGTGTGCGTTTTTCCCAATGCTCGCTGGTATGTATCACGTTGGACTGCAAGCTAATCTCGCAATGGACAACATGGGCATTGAAGGTGTAGCCGGGTGGCGTGGTTGGGTCATCGAGTTGCTCGCTGGCTACGACGCTGATAATTGGTGGCATTGCCTGATTTACGGCGCTTCGTTTTACGTGCCCATTTATGTGGTCACGTTTATTGTAGGTGCTTTTTGGGAGGTCTTGTTCGCCGTCAAAAGAGGGCACGAGATTAACGAAGGATTCTTTGTTACCAGTATTCTATTTTCCCTCATCTTACCCGCGACCATTCCGCTTTGGCAGGTAGCTATTGGCATCAGCTTTGGTGTTGTGATCGGTAAAGAGATTTTTGGTGGTGTGGGTAAAAACTTCCTGAACCCAGCACTTACTGGCCGTGCATTTATCTTTTTTGCTTACCCAGCAGAATTGTCTGGCGACTCGGTATGGACTGCTGTAGACGGCTTTAGTGGCGCGACTGCGCTTAGCATTGCCGCTGCTAATGGGGTTGAGGGTTTGATGACTGAGCTCAGCTGGACGGATGCTTTCCTTGGTAAGATGCAAGGGTCAGTCGGCGAAACCTCGACACTGGCAATTTTTATAGGCGGCGCAATATTGTTGTACACCCGCATTGCGTCGTGGCGAATCATGGCCGGTGTCATGATAGGAATGGTCACACTCTCCACGCTGCTTAATCAGATTGATTCAACCAATCCCATGTTTAGTTTACCTTGGCACTGGCATCTTGTACTCGGAGGCTTTGCCTTCGGCATGGTTTACATGGCGACCGATCCCGTATCGGCTGCGATGACAAACACAGGCAGGTGGTTTTACGGTGGATTAATCGGTGTCATGGTCGTGCTTATACGGGTGATCAATCCAGCTTTTCCTGAGGGGATGATGCTGGCAATACTCTTTGCGAATCTGTTCGCATCACTCATTGACTGGTCTGTTGTCCAATCGAATGTTAAGAGGAGGCTCGCGAGAAGTGTCTGACTCACAAAATAATTCGGAATCTAAGGAACCCGAAACAAAAAATAAAGATTCCTTGGCCAATATACTCACCGTAGCACTTGGCGTGTGCTTTGTTTGTGCGGTGGTTGTTGCCGGTTCAGCAGTCTCCTTGAAACCGACGATCAAGGCGAATAAAGAACTCGATCGCAACAAAAATATCTTGATAGCTGCAGGGCTTTTCAAGCAAGGCGAAACGCAAGAGTCGGAAATTGATGAATTGTTTGAGCAATTTACGGTCCGGGTTGTCGATCTGCAAAACAAAACGTTTTTGACAGAGGACCAAATTGCCGCGGCAAACCTTGATATTAGCAAATACGACCAGCGCAAGGCTGCTAAAGTACCTGGCATGTCGATGGAGCTTACTAACGAGCAAGATATAGCATCGATTAGCCGGCGTGCGAATTACAGTGTTGCCTATCTTCTAGAAAAAGACGGTGAGATCGAACGAATAGTGTTGCCTGTTCATGGTTATGGGCTTTGGTCCACTCTTTACGGATTTCTTGCTTTGCAAGGTGACGGTAACACAGTAGCAGGTATTACGTTTTACGAGCAAAAAGAAACTGCTGGTCTAGGCGGTGAGGTGGACAATCCGAGTTGGAAAAATCTGTGGGTCGGAAAAGAAATCTACCAAAATGGCGCCGTGGCCTTAAAGGTGATTAAAGGCGCTGTTGACAAAACAGCGCCCGATGCGAAATACCAAGTTGATGGACTTGCTGGGGCCACGTTAACCAGTAAGGGTGTAGAAAACCTGATCGCCTACTGGATGGGTGATGAAGGTTTTGGTCCTTTGCTTTCAGACATCAAGGGTTAGTTGGTCCGTGATCAATTGTCTTACAAAGCAACGTTTACAATAAAATGATTGGGAGTCAGTAAGTGTCTCAAAATGTTAAAGAGGTGTTGTTTGCACCTATATTGCAGAACAATCCGATTGGGCTTCAGATACTAGGTATATGTTCTG
>ERZ1048872.408-NODE-408-length-48194-cov-13.225472_pt1 | contig 48194 bp, 48 predicted proteins | sample MGYA00383100_ERZ1048872 | MGnify/ENA primary metagenome ERZ1048872 (study PRJEB29581, sample SAMEA5548370) | metagenome | biome: marine; feature: coastal; material: water | depth 50 m | study: Short-term variability in the microbial, nano- and picoplankton...
ATTTTGGTTCATTATAACTAAATTAGGTGTCTAGGAAATTGGGGACTTATCAATTAGAGCATTTTGTTATATTTTTATTTTGTATTCCCTTTACGGCTACATGAGTAAAGTTGGCCTGATTTCTCAATTTTCTCCGCATCAAATAACGGACTTATGCAGCTTGGCTAAAGAATGGAAGTTCATGGAAACCTTGAATGTTTATAATGAATTTAGCAAAGAAACTTGCCGTAGTTTATCTGTTGCAGGCAGTGAATTTTTTAGCCATGATGGTTACAAAGTGATTACTGATGCCAATACCCTAAGTGATGTTAAAGGTCTTGCTTGGGTGGATGTAATCAATGCCAGTGCTTGGGTGTCTGTAGTGCTCATGCTCGAAGTAGACGTGCACACTCAGTTAGGTAATATTTCCAGTAAGTTATGGGAAAAATACCATATTTTCGTCAAGGTAACTGTTTATAGTGTGTTATTTCTTGCGGCTGTTTACTGGGGAGTCACCGGTAATTTTCTTGAATTCTGGGATGCGTTTTTATGGATTGTTGCTTTTGTGTTAATTGAAATGAATATGTTTGAATGGCAGGCGGAAGTAGCTGAACGTAATACTAAATCAATAACAAGTAAGGGCGATGACAGCTAATGCCCGCTTAACCCTCAATGCTTTTCATCAAACGACGATGAATAAAGCGGGTACCAATAAAAACTATGCCAATCACAATAGGCACGGCAAAACCGCTAACCAGCTCGTGGTTATATTCAATACCCAAGGCTGGTAAGGATGTCAGCATGGTTTCAAATAATTGCATGCCATAATAACTAATGGCGGCAACAGATAAGCCTTCGACCGTTTGTTGTAAGCGCATTTGTATATGGGCACGGCGGTTCATTGATTTTAATAGTTTTTGGTTTTGCTCTTGCAGTACCATTTCTACGCGTGTACGCAGTAAATCACTGGCACGAGTAACACGTCTTGAAATATCTTCTAAGTGATTGGCAGCGGTTTGACAGGTTTTAACGGCGGGGGTAATTCTGCGCATTAAAAACTCTTGTAAGGTCATATACCCAGACAGCTCGTCTTCTTTTAACTCTTCCATACGCTGTAATACCACATCGTAATAAGCATTGGTGGCAGAAAAGCGGTAGGTACTCTGGCTACGAAAATCTTCCACCTTGGCTGCTATTTTTGATACTTGTGTTAGTAGCTCTCTATCGTTTTGCTCTGTACCTAAGGCAATGCAGGTGGTGACTTGCTGAAGTTGTAAATCCAGTTGATTGAGCTCACTGTTAATGGCTTGGGCTAATGATAAGCCAAGAGTGGCCATTAATCTGTAGGTGTCGAGTTGCAACAGTTGTTGTACTAACCTTCCTAGCTGTTCAGGTGATAAGTCTTGTTGATAAATTAAAAATCGACCAAAACCATCTTCATGCAACTTAAATGAGCTCCACACTTTTGCTTGCGAGTTAACAGGGGCACTGGCAATTAATGGCATATTATCAAAGTATTGCTCAACCCTGTGTTTTGTTGCTTCTTTTATGTTCTCAGGTTCAATAACTAAATGCACAGCACCAATCACTTGCCCAGGCATTTGTTCAAACCAATCACTGGGCACATAGTCGATAGCATTTTTGATAAAAGGCTGATCCGTTAAGGGTGCTTGATGAATAAAAGTATAAGTAGAATATTCTAAATGACGCTCCCAGCGTAAGCTAAACAGGCCAAAGTCTTGGTAAAAACACGGCATAGTTTCAGCGGGTGAGCTAACCTGAAAGCGATTACATAATAGTGATATAAAAGCGTGCTCTTGCTGCTTTAATTTTCCTTGGTGCTGAATGGCAATGTGAGTAAGCTGCGCAGGGTTTGATATTGATTGAAAAGGGCGATTGTGCAGCTCGTTATAGAGCTTTTCTCTTAATGGATGAATAGCTATATTATTTAGATGTTGTGGTAGTAGATTATTTTTTGGTAATTCACTTTTAATTGCTTCATTTAACAACATACTACCCCCTAAAATAGATATATTTTACTTTTATTATTTAAACACTATAGTCGCTAATATTAGTGCCACGCTTTATTAATTTATATCCCTTAAACGGGGGAGGTGTCCGTAACTCGGCACCTCAACACGCGAGTTTTAATTAATAATGATAACCTCTTTCACGCTAAACTCGCTATTTAGTCGCTGAATAAACAGTATTGCCAGCTAAGAAGATTTCAACAACTTGGCGGTTATGAATGCTGTGTTTATCCACTTAAAAGCGCTTATCTCAAGGTTAAAAACGATCTAATATTTTGTGGTACATCATACCTAGCGCTAATAACGGTGAGCGTAAATACCTGCCACCGGGAAATGCCAAGTGTTTTACTTGCTCGAAGTATTTGATCCGCTCTGATTCGCCATGAATGGCTTCTGCTAATAGCTTTGCTGCCATATGGGTGACATTAACGCCATGACCAGAATAGGCTTGCGCGTAATAAACATTATCCGCTAAGCAACCCATTTGAGGTAAGCGGTTAGCGCCAATGCCGATCTTACCCCCCCATTGATAATCTACTTTTACGCCGGCAAGCTCAGGAAATACCTTGAGCATTTTGGGGTAAAGGGCGCCATTAATATCGCTAGGATCACGGCCAGAATAATTACACATACCGCCAAATAATAAGCGTTTGTCTGCGGAGAGACGAAAATAATCCAAATCAATTTTCATGTCACAAACCGCATGGTTACCGGGTAGTAATTTTTGATGAAGTTCATTGCTTAGTGGCTCTGTGGCAATAATATAACTGCCTGCGGGTAATATTTTATTACTTATATTGGGTAGTGGCTTGGGCAGTAAATTACTTGAGTAAGCATTACCAGCAAGAATTATTTTTTTCGCTCTTACCTGACCAAGTGCTGTTTTAATGGTAATGACATCACCTGGAATGATTTCGATAACTTTAGTGTCAGTGTAAATTTGCACCCCTAAATCATTAGCCACTTTGGCTTCACCAGTGCACAAGTTAAGTGGCTGTACATGACCGCTCCCCATGTCTGTCATTCCGCCAATAAAATTATTAGAGCCGACTACTTGTTGGTTAAGTTCAGTTTTATCTAGCATGTTAACTTCAAAACTGTAATCACTATCGTTAAGACGCTGACAATCTAGCTCTAATGCTTTCATCTGCTTTGGTTTTGCAGCTAAGTCACAATAGCCCATGGTCAAATCACAATCGATTTGATACTTGTTAATACGGTTAATGACCACGTCATTGGCTTCGATGCCCATCGCTGAAATGGCATCAATGCCTTGTTGGCCAATATCTTTTCTAAAACTTTCAAGCTCATGGCCAATGCCACGAATGATTTGGCCACCATTACGACCCGATGCACCCCAACCCACTTTATATTCTTCAAGCACAACAACATTGTAGCCACGCTCAACTAGCTCAATCGCACTGGCAATACCAGTAAAACCACCACCGACAATGCAAATGTCGGCCTCAATAGCTTGTGTAAGTATTGGGTACTCCTGTTTATATTTTAAAGAGGAAAAGTAATACGATGCTGGGTAATGGTCAGTATGTATGGCTGTCATAATTCACCTTCTTATTAAACTACTCGAATGTAAACAATATCAATCATTGTAAAATATAACGCACGATGGTAGCGTAAATAATGACTTAAGCCAAGAGTTTGTTATATAATAATTAATAGCGCTTTTTAGCTAAGAATTTATAATAAAAAACAAGGGGATACCTGTGGATGTAGGTGCCAGATTAAAATCAATTCGTCAGCTTCGAAATATTTCTCAGCGCGAGTTAGCCAAAAGAGCAGGAGTGACTAATAGTACTATTTCAATGATTGAGAAAAATAGTGTTAGCCCGTCTATTAGCTCACTAAAAAAAGTGCTTAATGGTATTCCTATTTCTATTGTCGAATTCTTTGCTAACGAAGACGATGTAGAAAAAAAACAGCAGGTGGTTTATTCCTCTGAAGAGTTGATGGATATTGGCTCTGGTGAGGTAGAAATGCTCTTGGTGGGCAAATCATTTCCTCGCAGACAAATGACTTTTTTAATTGAGTCTTATATTGCGGGCGCTGATACCGGCACAGAAATGTTGAAAAATGATGCCGAGGAAGGTGGCTATATCCTTGAGGGAAAAATTGAGCTTACCGTTGGCGAAGAAGTTCACCAGCTAGAAAAAGGTGATAGTTATTATTTCGATAATAATAAGCCACATCGTTTTAGAAATATATCAGAGCAGACATGCAAAATAGTGAGTGCTACCACGCCCGCCAATTTTTAACCTATTAGCTGTAATACAACAAAAACAGTGATGCTGGTGCCTAAAGTGAGATAAACATTGTGACTCTTATAAGAGGTGATGACAGCGACGGTTGCCGCTAATAAATAAGGGTTAGTTATACTAGCATTGAAGCTATTGTCTTTAATAAAAATAATAGGCACCCAGATAGCGGTTAATACAGCAGGGGCACTAAAACTTAAAAAATGCGTCATTTTTGCGCCCATACGCAACGGCAATTTAGGATGTAAAAAGAGATAGCGGCTACAAAAAGTGATGCAAGCAAGTAACAAAATGGTGATCAGTGTCATGATGCTCTCTGTTTTTTAATGTTAAGTTTTGCTTGTTTGTTGGCGGCTAAATAACCACAAAACATGGCAATTAAAGAAGATAGCACTAGCCCTAACTCCCAATTGGCTAGTTTAAATATCACAGAAAAAAATCCTGCGGTTATTACTGTTATTAATACCGGTAAGTTAGTCATTGATGGCACTACTAAGGCGATAAAAGTCACTGCTATGGCAAAATCGAGTCCTAAACTGGTTAGATCGGGTAAGTAACTGCCGGCAACAATGCCGAGAATATTCCAAAACAGCCAACAAAGGTAAAAACTGCCACCTGCAGCTAAAGCATAAGTGAGCCTTAATTTTCCGACAAAAGCTTTATTGCTACCCGATAAAGCAAATAATTCATCGGTTAGTAAAAAACCTAAACTGGCACGCCACTTGAGAGGCAGCACTTTTAGTTTATCTCTAAAAGCTAAGCCATAAAGAAAATGACGAGAGCTAATAATAAACGTGGTAAATAAAATAGTGGCTAAAGGAGCGTTGTCATTCATGAGCTCAATGACTACTAGTTGTACAGAGCCTGCAAAAACTAAAGCAGGCATTAAAATAGCCTCTAAGACGGTAAAATCTCGTTGTATTGCTAAAGATCCACAAAGAATTCCCCATGGAAGTACGGCAAGGTTTAATGGCAACATGGCCATAAACCCTTTCTGTAGCATTATTAAATAAGCTTGTTTTTTATTGAAAGCCATAGTATTCCAATTGTTGGATTAAACTACAGCATGACATTTAATGATGAAGAAAGCTTGTACGTAATCGCTATTATTTTTCATTTTGTGTTACTGGGAAGCCCATTTTTTCGACTAGTCTAACCCAAGGTTTACGCCAACCGCCTTTTTCATCAAGTGTGTCTAAAGCATACATGGTTATTTTTGCGCCAATCCAACGAAATGGCTCAGGTGGTATATAACCGGGTAAAGAAGTGGCAAAAGCTAATTTTGTTTCGGGAATAGCGGTTTTATCTAATACTGCTAGCCCGACTCTTGAACCAAAACGAGTCGCGGTAACACCAAAGCCAGAATAGCCACCAGCATAAATCATATCACCTTGATAATAATGCTGATAATGTACCGCCATCCGTGTGGTTAAGGCAATAGGGCCGCTCCAAGCATGAGAGAATTTTATACCTTTCAAGTAAGGGAAAGTATTATAAAACTTCTCTACTAGCGGGTAAAAATTATCCGCAGTTTTATCGGCTTTAGGGTCGGTATTATTATTAAAGAAATACCCTAAACGGCCACCAAATAATATCCGATTATCTGCCGTTAAACGCATATAGGTTAGCTGGGTACGAGTATCGTAAATACCTTGGCGATTTTGCCACCCAAGCTCTTCCATTTGCTTAGCGGTTAATGGCTCGGTAACCACGATGCGATCACGAATGGCTGACACTCGTTGAGTAATTTTTTTACTACCTGCAGCAAAGGCATTGGTGGCCAATAACACTTTATTCGCTTTTACCGTGCCTTATGGCGTGGTGACTAACACGCCAGGCTTTAAATGCGTCGAGGTGACTAAAGGGGAGTTTTCATAAACTCTAACGCCAAGCGACATGGCGGCTTTTTTCAGTCCCCAAGCAAGTTTTGCTGGCTGCACTGTGCCACTACGTTTTTTTGACCACAAGCCCCCCTGAAATAAGGGTGAGTTAATTTCTTTACTGACTGCGGTTTTATCTAATAAATGCGCATCATGACCGTACTTTTTATACAGCTTATATTCACTGGCAATATCCGGTAAACCTGCTTTACCAACGGCAACGGTTAATTCGCCACCCCATTCAATATCACAATCAATATCGTAGCGCTCAATGGTGGCTTTAAAACCATCCATATTTTCTTTACCTAAGCGTTCAAGCTCATCCATTTCATCAGGAAATAAACGTGAGGCATTCGCTAAACCATGCATTACCGAGGCGGATAATATTGCCGCAGGACGACCTGATGCGCCAATAGCAATACATTGAGATTCAATAATCACCACATCGCGATCAGGGTTTGCTTCTTTGGCGTGTATTGCAGCCCAAAGCCCGGTAAACCCTGCACCAACAATTAATAGGTCGCATTGTATGTTTCTCTCTAACGCAGGCTCAGGCTCAGGTGCAGCGCTGTTATCAAGCCAGTAAGGAAAGAAATTTGTTTTTAATAGTGCTTGTTGAGCATGAAGTGTAGTTGTCATAAGCTGATACTCTTTAAAAAATTCAGTTGAGGCATTTTGCGATAAGCTGACTTAGTTGGCGTCGGCAATATCAGGAGCAATTTGTTTGAGCTTGGCATAAACAATGGTGTAAATAATCATGGCACTTATCGTGCCTGCAGCACACAGCATCATCACCCCTTCATACCCATATCCTTGGCTAAGAATATAACCTGCAACTGCGGGTGATATAGATTGTGTAAATCCTTGGGCGCCAGGAACAAGGGCGGCGTATTTGCCACTGTGATCGATATTGCCGATAGTACCTAATTGGAAAACATCGATAAACAACCAGCAAAAGTTGAAAACAGTAGCGGCAATAACATAACTTATTGGGGTTACTTTAAAGGCTAATAAAAATAGGATAGCCGTCATTAAGGCAAAGGCCGCAATTAATGGTTTTGATTGACCATATTTATTGCCCATCCAGGTGGCAATGGCACAGCCAGATAAGGTGAATAATGTGCCCAAAGCTAGGGTGTTACTAATAAAATCATCGGTTAAACTCGCATCTACACCTAAGCGCTCGATAAACGCCCAAAAAGCACCGACATTAATATACACACACGCAACAGCGGCTAAACAAAGCCATGGGATCCAAGTGGGAATCACCACCTTAGATGTTTGATTTACGCTGTTATTTGTTTGAACACTCGCTTCTTTATTAGAGCGAGGTAACCAGCGGACAAAGTAGTAGGTTAAAACAAATGCTCCACAGAAAAATAAGAAGATTCCGTCGACGCCCCAGCTTGCTGAAATAGAGGGGAAGGTATAAAGCTCTATGGCATTAACGGCCACCAATACAAATAATAAAATACTAAAGTTCCGCGCGGTTTTATGGGTGCCGGCAAGGGTCGCAACCCCCACTGAGTAACATAGCCCTCCGCCTAAGCCAGAAATAATGCGTATGGTAAATAGGGTATTAAAATCATGAAAAATTGTCGAACTGAAGTTAGCGATGATGGCGACTGTGATACCGACATAAACCAAAAACTGTCGGTTTAGTCGATTGACCAATAATGACGCGGCAATTGAGGCGACAAAAATGCCCATTAAATCAGCGGATGCTAACCAACCGAGCTGTTGCTCATCAAAACCTAAAGTATCGGCAAGTGAGCCCACTAACATTGGCATGCCAATAAATACGGCATTACCGACAATGCTGATGATAACCGCAGCGAGAATGGCCCTAGGTTGATCAAAAATAGAGTCACTTTTTTGTCGGGTTGAGCTTGTTGAATCAGTCATCTAAACACACTTCGCAGGTATGGTAATAATTTGTCATTCAACTATTTCAAAAAAAGCTTTAACAAAACATCCCCTGATTAGGTGACGCCTTGTTATGTTTATCGGCACTCTCTTGTTATTCTAAAAAGGTTAAGGGGTCAACCAAGGCACCTTCTGGCATAGCTTTTAGCGAAGCAATAAACAAATAGAACAGCTCAGACTGTGAACTAACATCGAGTTTTATATAAATGTTTTTACGGTGGTGTTTGATGGTTTCAACGCTGTTTTCTAATTTATCAGCAATGTATTTAATGGAATAGCCATGCAATATCAAGTGAATGATTTTACTTTCTCTGGGGGTTAATACTGAGTTGCCAAAGTTAACTAAAGCATTATCTAGCTGCCATTCTAAGTTTGGTAATGAGGTTTGCTCTAGACTTTGCCGCCACTTGACTAAAATACTTTTGATTAGTGGGTAAACTATTTCTAGTTGATTGATCTCAGCTTTAGTAAAAGGGTTTTCTCCTGCGTGTCTAACCAATGACACACTGACAATTGTTTGGTCTTCAAATTGGAATAAAACACAAATTTCATCAATAAAGCCAAGTTTTTTATAAAACAGATCGTAGTATTCTGAGTCTTCAAAACCTTCCGGTGATACATCTTTTACACGAAAAGGACCTTGCGCCTTGTCATCAAGGGCGGTGCGATAAAAGGGGTCGAGTAAATAAGCACCCGCATCATAAGTATCAATTTGATGCTGTGGATCCTCATTGGCCAGTAACCTATGGTGAGTTGTTTGCGGTGGCTGTGCTAAGGGAAAAATAGTCACCAAGCCACTGCTAGCATCAATTAAATTTTCCAATCCTCTAAGTAATTCTGCAATCGCTTCAGAGTTGAAATTTTTCGTCACTACCAGCGCTAGCGATTCATGCCAATTAATTAACTTGTTGGTGTTATTCATAAAACCCTTATTTATGCTCTGCTTTAAAGCCTATATAAAGCATAGCCTGTTTTGGTTGTTATATATGCTCCCCTTTTTAGGGGATAAACAAAATACGATTAACCTGCAATAGTAATTTTAGAAACTAAAACTAAGCATGAAAGCAGATTCAGCATTGCCGTCATTGGTGACATCAAGTGGCAATCAACTGAACTAACATAAAGCACTATAACCTTTGGAGGAGAGATTGTGAAAACTAATCCTATTTTTGCAAAATCAGTTATCGCACTGGCAATACTAACGACATTATCACCGCTTGCGCACAGTGAAGAAATTGAAAAAATTCAAATCACCGCGCAAAAACGCACACAAAATATTACTGAAGTTGGCGTAACAACGACCGCTTTTAATGGTGATATGTTAGAAGAAATGGGCATCGACAGTGCGGTTGATTTAGGTGCGCATACGCCTGGTTTAGTCGCCGTGAACTCCACCTCAGGCAGTACACCTATTTTTGCCATTCGTGGCATTGGTCTTGATGATTTTAGCCCTAACAATACCAGTGGTGTTGGTGTTTATACGGATGAGGTGTTTGCTAGCAGCCCTGTATATCTAGGTGGTCAGTTGTTTGATATTGAACGTGTTGAAGTTCTCAAAGGGCCACAAGGCACTTTGTATGGAAAAAACACCACCGGGGGTGCTATTAACTTTATCACCAGTAAACCCATCGATGATTTTGAAGCCTTTATTGAAGCGGATTACAGCAGCCATCAAACCCTTGAAATTACCTCAGCAGTCAGTGGTGCATTAGCCGATACGGTTAATGGTCGCCTGTCGCTAAATTATGCAAAGTCCAATGAAGGCTGGCAAAAAGATGAAAGCACAGGGGAAGAGTTTGGTTTAATTGATACCTTTGCCGTTCGTGGTCAGCTTGGTTTTGACTTGGGTGATAGCGGCACAGGTCTATTACGTGTTTATGCAAACAATGATAAGTCGAAGCCATTATCGCCAGACAGTGAAGGCATTGAAGATACTTTTGGTGATGATTCTTTTAGCGCATTAAATTCGTCTTCGGATCCGGAAAAAGTGAGTGTGGGTGAGTTAGCGGTTAGTCGTGATGAGTCTGGTTCAGGTGTAGCATTAACCTTAGATTATAGTTTTGAAAACTTTGACGTTATTTCAATTAGCTCATGGGATCAATATGACCGCGTTGTGGTGGATAACTATGATGGTAGTGCTATGGCAACCATGGAGCTTATCCAAGATGATAAACTAGAGCAATGGTCGCAAGAAATAAGGTTTATCAGCACAGGTAATGATGATTTCACTTGGGTTGCGGGTGCCAACATCTCTAATGAAAATGTTGATGCCTATGACTTATTTGATGACTCTTTCTTCTTAACTGATTCAGCCTTTGATGGTGTGTTATACCCAGAAGATATTAATGCCTTCGGTCTCGATCGTTTTATCGCCGATTACGTACAAGAAACTGACTCTTATGGTCTATATCTACATACTGAAACTCAGCTAAACGATAGCTGGAAGTTAATTGCTGGTATTCGCTACTCTAATGATGAACGTGCTTTTAATGGTAGTGCAACGAATGAAAGCTTTGGCGAGGTATTCCCTGTTACTGAGCTGAATGAAATTAATGATGAAAGTGCGGTAACAGGAAAGCTAGGTTTAGACTGGAAAGTTAACGATGACTTATTAGTTTTTGGTAATGTCGCAACCAGTTATAAAAGCGGTGTTTATTACGGTGGTGCCGTACTTGATGCACAGGCGTGGAGCTATGTAAAACCAGAAGATGTTCTTTCTGCAGAGCTTGGTTTTAAGTGGACTTTGCTTGATGGCAGCATGCAACTAAATGGTGCCGCATTCGCGTTAGAATATGAAAATCGTCAATCATTATTAACCTTTGTTTCAGGAGAGTTTAGTGACTTTAGTGGTTTTGCTGTGGCGGATACCACTTTGGCTAATATTCCTGAGTCGCAAACAGCTGGTTTTGAACTTGATGTTAACTGGTTGCCTACCGACGAATTGACCATTGAAGCTGGTATAGCCTATTTAAATTCCAAAGTGACCAAAGCGCCTACTACCAAAGGCTTACGCGGTATTAATGCTGACCCATCGGTGAATGATCAAGCTCATGAAAATGGCTTTGGTTTTGTCGATGCACTCGCCGATGAATTAGTGGAAGGGACCGTGTTGTCTCAAGCTCCTGAGTGGAGTTATAACGCACTTGTTGCTTACGATATGCCGTTAGAAAACGACTTGTTTTTGAAGTTTCAAACCAGCTATAGCTATTCAGGCACACAATATGCCCAACTTGCCGATCCGAATGCAAAGTATGGCGCTATTGGCGCATTAAATGGCTTGATTTCATTAACCTCAGATGAAGATGGTTGGACAGTGACGCTCTGGGCAAGAAATATGCTTGATAACCACGCTGAAACCTACTCATTCACAGGTTTTGCTGGTCGTACAGTTTACCGTCAACAACCGGCAACCTTTGGTCTAACGTTTAAGTATGACTACTTCTAAAACGACTGATGACAATAACGGTATTTCAGCGATGTTTTAAGCTGGAATTTATCTAAGCACTATCCCCGTTGAAAGGATGCGGGGGCAGTGTAGTTGATATTAATAAGCTCCCCTTTTTGGGGAATTTATCCTTTCTTTCTCGACTCATATAATATTTTCATAGTCGAAAGCCAATTTTCCCGAGGTCAATATGAACAGCAAAAACTATACTCAAGAAATCATGCAAAAAGACCAGGCGCATTTTATGCATCCTTGGACCATTTTTGATGTCTATAAAACCGAAGGTGCCTTGCCTATTGAAAAAGCGTCTGGACTACACCTTGAAGATACCGATGGTAATCGTTACTTAGATGCCGTAGGTGGTTTGTGGTGCAACAATATTGGCACTGGCCGTAGAGAAATGGCTGATGCCATTAGCGAACAAGTGATGAAAATGTCATACGCTAGCCCCTTTGTTGATATGACCAATGTGCCGGCAACATTACTCGCAGAAAAAATTGCTACCCTTGCGCCTGGCACGTTAAATCATGTGTTTTTTAGTTGTGGTGGCTCTACCGCGGTAGATACAGCGTATCGTTTAATTGGCTATTATCAAAATTGTCGTGGCAAGCATCAAAAGAAACATATTATTTCTCGTGATATGTCTTACCATGGCTCTACCTTTGCGGCGATGTCTATTGGTGGTAAAAAAGGCGATCACCCGGCTGAATTTGATTACATTCAAGACACCATTCATCACATTACTTCGCCGAAAAAATACGGTCAGTTTGATGATAAAACCGATGCTGAGTTTTTAGACTTTTTACTTGAAGAGCTTGAGCAAAAAATTCTTACTTTAGGGGAGGATAATGTTGCGGCATTTTTCGCAGAGCCTGTCATGGGGGCAGGTGGTGTTATTGTGCCACCTTATGGTTATCACCAAAAAACGTGGGAGCTATGTAAAAAATACGACATTTTATATGTCTCTGATGAAGTTGTGACAGCTTTTGGCCGTCTTGGCCACTGGTTTGCGTCTGAAGATGTTTTTGACATAGTGCCTGATATTATTATCAGTGCTAAGGGTCTAACGTCGGGTTACCTTCCCCTAGGCGCAACCATTTTTTCTGAGCATATTTGGGATGTGATTAGTGAAGAAGGCCATGGTCGTTGTTTCGCTCACGGCTTTACCTATTCAGGCCATCCTGTCGCTTGTGCTGCAGCATTAAAAAACCTTGAAATTATGGAGCGCGAGCAACTGCTCACTAATGTCTTAGATTTAGAGCCCTACTTTAAAGAAAAGTTAAATTCTCTAAGCGATTTACCTATTGTTGGTGATATTCGTGGCCAAGGCTTTATGTGGTGTGTTGAATTTGTCGCTGATAAAGCAACGCGGGAGTTATTCCCGGAAGAAATGGATATTGGTAAGCAAATATCAAATCATGCCGATGCTAATGGTTTAATTGTTCGCCCTATAGTGCACTTAAATGTAATGTCACCGCCGTTGACCTTAACCAAAGCAGATATTGATTTTATTGTTGATACCTTAAGGTTAAGCATTGAAGCAACCTTAATTGACTTAAAAGAGCAAGGTTATAGTTATGAATAGCACTCACTTAAGCCCAGACTTAAACAAGTTCTATATTGATGGTCAATGGCATGAAAATAGCGCTGGCAATACTTTAGCCGTAGTAAACCCTGCTTCTGAAGAGATCATTACACAGGTTGCTTGTGGTGAAATAGCACAAGTAAATACTGCCGTTGCAGCAGCGAAAAAAGCCTTTGCGGCTTGGTCAGCAACGTCATCAGCAACGCGCAGTGAAATCATTAAGAAAATTGCTAGCGAGATGGAACGTCGTCAAGATGAACTAGTGACCGCTGTTTCTCAAACCATGGGTTGTCCTGAGCACGTTGCCAGTTGGTTGCAAATTGAGGGCGCTGTTTATGCCATGGGTTTGTTTGCCGAGCATACAGGCGTTACCGAAACTCAAGCGCAAGCCGATAAGTGCATTATAGTAAAGGAGCCTATTGGCGTATGTGGCTTTATCAACCCGTGGAATTTTCCACTGCATCAGTTTGTTGGCAAAGTTGGCGCAGCCCTAGCGGCGGGTTGCACCATGGTGGTTAAGCCATCAGAGCAAACACCGTGGCAAGACTTTATTATGACTGAGATCATTGCCTCAGTATTAGCCGAATTTAACGCCCCTGCTGGCGTGTTTAATCTAGTCCCTGGTACAGGAACAGTGGTGGGTGATGCCCTGAGTCGCCATGAAGATATCGACATGGTGTCGTTTACCGGCTCCACAGGTGCAGGTATTAAAGTTGCTCAAGCGGCTGCACCTACGGTCAAACGTGTTATGCAAGAGCTTGGTGGCAAATCACCCTTTATTATTACCGCGGATGCTAATTTAGCTGATGCAGTAAAATACGGTGTAGAAGATGTCATGCTCAACAGTGGCCAAAGCTGTAATACCTTATCAAGAATGTTAGTACCGCAAGCGCAATACCAACAAGCGGTAGCGCTGGCAAAAGAAAATGCTCAAGCGTTATCGTTAGGGATGACAGAAGAGGCATTTTTAGGGCCAGTCAGTTCAAAAGCGCACCAACAACGTGTTTTGAGCTATATTCAATTAGGTATCGATGAAGGGGCTAAGCTAGTTTGTGGTGGTGTTGAAGCCCCAGCAGGTCATAACAAAGGTTTTTATATTCAACCCACTATCTTTGCCGATGTGAATAATAACATGCGCATCGCTCAAGAAGAAATTTTTGGCCCTGTACTGTGCATGATCCCCTATCAAACGCTAGATGAAGCCATTGAAATAGCCAACGATACTCCTTTTGGCTTGTCATCGGCGGTATTTGCCAAAGATGATGCTCAGGCGATCCAAATAGCCAAGCACATCAGAGCAGGGCAATGCATGATAAATGGCGGCGAATTTAACTACTTAGCTCCTTTTGGCGGTTATAAACAATCAGGCAATGGTCGAGAGTTCACCGCCATGGGTGTGGAAGAATTTCTTGAAACCAAAGCATTTATTACAAGTGAATAAGGTAAATACTATGAGTAATTTTAATCAGCCAATGGGCGGAAATGAAATGCCACGTTTTGGTGGCCCCGGTACCATGTTTCGTTTACCTGCTTGTGAACTAAATAGCAGTGATGCCAATGATTTAGACATTGGTATTGTTGGAGTCCCCTTAGATATTGGCGCCAGTAATCGTAGTGGTACACGTTTTGGGCCACGCTCTATACGTGGAGAATCGGTATTAGTGCGTCCTTATGGTATGTATACCAAAGCGGCGCCGTTTGATAGTTTTCAGGTGGCAGATATCGGTGATGTGGCGATTAATACCTTTAACTTGCCTGATTCGATAAAAATTATTGAAGCGCACTACGATAACATCATGGCTAAAGATATTAAGCCAGTTACCTTGGGAGGCGATCATACCATTAGCTTACCCATTCTACGCGCTTTGTATAAAAAGCACGGCACTATGGCACTGGTGCATGTTGATGCACATGCTGACATCAATGACACAATGTTTGGCGAAAAAGAATGCCATGGCACCATCTTTAGACGCGCTATTGAAGAAGGCTTGGTTGATCCTAAAAAGATGGTGCAAATAGGTCAACGGGCGACAGGGTATAGCTCGGAAGATTTCCAATGGGCGATTGATCAAGGGGTACGCGTTGTTCAGGCTGAGGAATGTTGGCTGAAATCATTAACCCCTTTAATGGCTGAAGTGAGAGCATTAATTGGTGAACAAACACCGACATATCTGACTTTTGATATTGATGGTATTGATCCCTCTTTTGCGCCGGGTACAGGTACACCAGAGCCCGCAGGTTTAACTTCACCGCAAGCGTTGGAATTAATTCGCGGTATATATGGCACAAACCTTATTGGCGCTGATTTAGTGGAAGTCTCCCCGCCTTACGATACTTCGGGAAATACCTCGTTATTGGCCGCTAATTTAGTCTTTGAAATGCTCTGTAGTTTTCCAGGTTGCATTAGGAGATAACACAAATGACCAGAGCCACTGATTTTGTTATCTCTCAAGAAAAACTAAGCCGTGAAGAGTTTCTAGGTACTAATATAGAGCCTAGCTATTCAGGGGTGTTAAGCTTTGTTAGACGTAAATACAGCCGAGATTTAACCCATGTTGATGTTGCCGTAACAGGTATTCCTTACGATCTTGCTTGCACTAATCGTCCCGGAGCGCGTTTTGGTCCAAGAGCGATTAGAGAAGAATCCTCAGCAATTAATTGGGGCACTGTGCCGCATTGGGGCTTTGATCCCTTTGATGAATTGGCCGTAGCGGATTATGGTGACTGTGGTGTTGATAGTAGTCACCCTGAAAAAATCCCCGCTGAAATTGAAGCCCATATTACTGATATCATTAATAATGATTGTGCAACGCTTACTTTAGGGGGTGATCATTTTATCACTTACCCCATTTTAAAAGCGTATGCGAAGAAGTACGGTAAAGGTATTTCGCTCATTCATTTTGATGCGCATTATGATACCTGGAATGATAGGGAAGGGAAAATAGAGCACGGTACTATGTTCTATCATGCGGCAAAAGATGGCACCGTTGAGCCAACAAAATCGGTGCAAATAGGTCAGCGTACCGCCATTGAAGATACCCTAGGTTTTAATGTCTTAGACAACCAGTGGGTACATGAGCATGGCGCTGAAGCGGTTGCCCAAAAAATAAAAGATATAGTTGGTGATAACTTGTGTTATTTAACCTTTGATATTGATTGTTTAGATCCAAGCTTTGCCCCCGGCACAGGTACGCCAGTCATTGGTGGTTTATCTACCTATCAAGCGCAGCGAATTTTGCGCGGTATTGCAGGGGTAAACCTTATTGGTATGGATGTTGTTGAAATCGCGCCTGCTTATGATCATGGCGCCATCACTGCGTTGGCTGGTGCTTCGTTAGGTTTAGATATGTTGTGTTTATTTGCCCGTAAAAGTAAATAACGTCAGCAGACCCTAGTAAGCCGAAGGGAGATAAATACATCTCCTTTCGGCTTTTTTTATTTGCTAACAAGTGAAGCCTAAGTTCATGGCATCAAGCATTTTTAACCACAAACCGCGTTTTCCGTTGTTTTGATCGGCTTTTACTAAGGCGTTTTGGGTGAAGCGCACGCCAAACCAGCGAAATGGCTCAGGCGCCCATGGCATGGGTTTTTTAGTGACAAACTGCATTTGCAAAATATCACTGGCTTGATAGCCTAATAGCTCAATGCCAATACGGGCACCAAATCGTGTCGCACCAACACCTAAACCTGTATATCCCACAGCCCAAGCGACTCGGCCATTTAATGTTGCACCAGGCACCATACAAAAACGGGTTGATGTAGCAATAATACCACTCCATCGATGGCTGAACTTTATGCCGGCAAGTTGAGGAAAAGTTTCGAAGAATTCTTTTGATAATTGTTCGAAACGCTCTGGAATATCGGCACAAGTAACGAAGTCAGTGTTTTTGTTAAAGTAATATCGTACGGCGCCACCGCCGCCCCAAGTAATGCGATTGTCTTGGGTAAAGCGATAATAATGAAACATATTAGCGTGGTTACCAATAGCATGGCGGCTTTTATGCCAACCAATAGCATCAAGTTGCGCTTGGTTAAGTGGCTCGGTCGCTATTTGATAATCCCAAACGGGAATGGTTGTGCGACTAACCGCTTTAAGTGGATTATGATAGCCATTGGTTGCCATCAAAACTTTATCACTGGTTATGGTGTGACCCTGACAAACGGATTGCATTTTGTCATCACCAAGTGGCTCACACTTGTCTAAGGGGGTATTTTCAAAAATACGTACACCAAGCTCCAGTAATACACGCTTTAAGCCCCAACATAGCCTCGCGGGGTCGACAATGCCATCTTGACCATCACGTCGCCACAAACCGGCTAAGTAGGTGGGTGAATTGACTTGCGCTTGCATTTGTTCTTTATCAAACCAAACCACGTCATCACCCGCGGCTAACTCTTCTTCATAGTCTTTACGCATTGCCTCAACAGAGCCTTGGTTTGTCGCCACTTCGGTTTCACCGACTTTTTCATAGCGGGCGTCAATGTTATAACGTTCTAAGCTCGCTATTAATTCCGCCATATTCTGTTGACCAAGCTCATACAGTTTATCGGCTTCCCCCGGAAAGTGGTGATCGGTATTGGATTCGCCATGCGCTAAGCTAGAATTTAAAAAACCACCATTACGACCCGAAGAGCCATCACTGATAAAGGTTTTTTCGATTAAAATAATATCGGCTTCAGGACAACGCTCTTTAGCTTGTAGCGCTGCCCAAAGACCGGTAAAACCACCGCCAACAATTAGAAGCTCGCAGCCTTCATCTGCTGCAAGTGCAGGTAGGACTTCAGGACGAACATCGGGCTGATCATGCCAAAGCGGGCAATGTTTCGAATTTTTTAACGCATCGATATGTTGTTGCATGTTCTTCTCACTACAGTATTTTTTATTATTTTGACTATTCTTTATGTTAGAAACTCGGCATTATTTAATATACCAGCCCCAAGACTCTTCGCTGTCAAAGCGAGTAATTTGTTTAGTTTCTAAATAGTTATTTAGCCCCCACTTACCAAGCTCTCTGCCAATCCCCGACTGCTTATAGCCACCCCATGGCGCCTCAACAAAAGTTGGCTGTGAGCAATTTACCCAAACGATACCAGCGCGAAATGCTTTCGCAACACGGTCGCAACGGTCATTATCTTTCGACATTACTGCAGCAGCTAATCCAAAGCGGGAGTTATTGGCCATTTCAATAGCTTGTTGCTCACTAGAGAAGGTTTTTACACAAACGACAGGGCCAAATATTTCTTCTTGCCAGATCCAACTGTCTTCATCCATGTCAGTTAAAATGGTAGGCTCAAGGTAGTAGCCCTGTGTTAATCCGTGAGGCTTTTTACCCCCTGACACTAATGTTGCGCCTTCTTCTACGCCGCGATTAATTGCGGCGAGTACTTTTTGGTATTGCACTTGATTAACTAGCGGGCCCAGTAGTACGCCATCTTCATTACCACTACCTATGGTGATTTTTGCTGCTTCAGTTTTTAAACGCGCCAGTAAAGCTGGGTATAATTCTTCGGCCACTAACACACGCGAGGTCGCTGAGCATACTTGTCCTTGATTCCAAAAAATGCCAAACATGATCCACTCAACCGCTTTTTCAATATCAGTATCTTCAAAAATCACTAGCGGTGATTTTCCCCCTAACTCTAAGGAGATGTTTTTGATATCTTTGGCGGCATTAGCCATGATTTTTGCGCCTGTTGGCACTGAGCCAGTAAATGCTAGTTTATCAACATCAGGGTGATCGACTAACGCTTGGCCTGCATCAACACCAAGGCCGGTGACTATATTTAAAACACCCGCAGGTAAACCTGCTTCCATGGCAATTTTACCTAAGGCAATGGCCGTTAGTGGTGTGATTTCGGAGGGCTTTAATACCATGGTGCAACCTGCCGCGAGCGCCGGAGCTACTTTCCAAGCGGCCATTAACATCGGGAAATTCCACGGAATAATAGCACCAGCCACACCTAGCGGCTCTTTTATTACTTTCGAGCTAAAGCCGGGCTCTGATAGGCTAATAACCTCTTCACTGTTACCACCATCTAGCTCTTTGGCTAAGTTGGCGTAAAATTCAAAAGTGCCTGCGGTATCTTCAATATCCCATTTAGCTTCAGGGTAGGGCTTGCCATTATCGAGCACTTCAAGTTTTGACAATTCATCAAGACGGGCATTAATAATATCAGCCATTTTTTGCAAGTATTCACCACGCTGCGCGCCAGTCATTTTTGGCCAAGGCCCATGATCAAACGCAGCTCGTGCAGCCTTTACCGCACTATCAATATCTTGGGTATTACCTGCTGGGATCTCATCAATAACGGCTTCTGTTGCCGGGTTGATTGTGGCAAAAGTGTTATTATTATTGGGTTGTTGCCACTGACCATTTATATAAAAACCTTGTACTTTCATCGTGAATACCTTGTATTTATTGACGCTTACTGCTGCTTTATTTGCACGAAGTGGATGCTGATTTTTTCTTTAGCTTGCCAAGAACATCGAGTACCTTGAGGTACAAACAGTGCTTGACCCGCAGTAATTTTATGTTCAACACCCTTGTCATCGGCACAAGTAAGGCTGCCCTGATTAATGATGATAAATTCATTATAGGGGAAAGTGATTTTGCCGGTGTTAAAGCCTTTGCTTTGCCAAACACCTGAGGTAAATGTTTGATTATGGTTCTGATAAAGCACTTTCTTACCATGACCATCAGAGGTTTGTTGCCAAGGAATTTCGCTTTTTTCATCAATATAGACGACATTTTCTGTGACGGGTTTAGTTGGCGTTTCTTGAGGCTCGTAAATGACATAAAATTTACGTAAATAGCCAGCTTGGTGCCATTGGCAATCATAACCTTGTGGGATAACAAAGCTATCACCGGCCATGATGGTTTCCATCAAACCGGTTTTACTATTTTTAATTTCCACCGCACCTTCTATGATACTCATAAACTCATCACAACCGTAAGGTGCAGCTGCTTCTATCATGTCGGTGGTATCCCACACTCCAATGTATAAACCGAGCGCTTCATCTTCATAGTAGCTATGAGTATGCTGCTTTGGTAAAGGTGAAGTGAACATATTTACGTCAAGTTCATCTGTGACCTCACCAAAGCCTTCAGGGTTCTGACTTAACTTTATGATCTTCTTTTCTGACATCATCTATACTCTTTATGATTTTGCATTGTCGTCCTTCTACTGCTCGTACCTCGCGCTCAGGATGAACGGTGTAATACTAATCGTACCTCATGCTCAGATTGAGCCGTATACTCCGCTCGCCCTGAGCTTGTCGAAGGGTTAAGAAGGGAAGGCGAAGCTAACACCTTCTCGCACACCGCTTGAAGGCCAACGTTGCGTGATGGTTTTGCGTTTAGTGTAAAAGCGCACACCATCAGGGCCGTAGGCATGTAAATCACCAAACAAAGATCGTTTCCAACCACCAAAACTATGATAAGCCACAGGTAATGGAACGTTAATTCCTACCATGCCTACTTGAATGTTATCAGAAAAATAACGTGCTGCTTCACCATCTCGGGTAAATATGCAGGTACCGTTACCGTATTCATGATCGTTAATTAATTGCATGGCTTCTTGCATGGTTTTTACGCGAATAACTTGTAATACCGGGCCAAAAATCTCAGCTTGGTAGCTGTCCATATCTGGGCTGACATTGTCAATCAATGTTGCGCCAACAAAGTAACCATGCTCAAAACCTTCAACACTTGGGTTACGGCCATCGACTACCAGCGTAGCACCTTGTTTTTCGGCACTAGCAATAAAGCCATTTACTTTTTCTTGATGGGCTTTGGTGATCACTGGCCCAAAATCATTATTGGCATTAGTATGCTCACCAACGCTTAAGCCTTTCATACCTTCAGTCATTTTGGCGACTAAGGCATCACCGGCTTCATCGCCAACGGTAACGGCGACAGAAAGCGCCATACAACGTTCACCTGAAGAGCCAAAAGCCGCGCCTAATAATTGGTTTACGGCATTATCCATATCAGCATCTGGCATCACAATTGCGTGATTTTTTGCGCCACCTAGGGCTTGGCAACGTTTGCCATTAGCATTGGCGGTGGCATAAATATATTCAGCAATGGGTGTTGAGCCAACAAAACTCACCGCTTTAATGCGCTCATCACTCAATAAAGTATCTACCGCTTCTTTGTCACCATTAACCACATTCATTACGCCATCAGGTAAGCCAGCTTCTTTTAATAATTGAGCGATAAAAAGTGTTGAGCTTGGATCCCGCTCTGACGGTTTAAGAATAAAGGTATTACCGCAAACAATCGCCAGTGGGAACATCCACATGGGTACCATGGCAGGGAAGTTAAAGGGTGTGATACCTGCAACTACGCCAAGCGGTTGAAATTCGCTCCATGAATCGATATTTGGACCAACATTTTTGCTGTGCTCGCCTTTTAATAATTCTGGCGCGCCACAGGCGTATTCAACATTTTCGATACCACGTTGTAATTCTCCGGCGGCATCATGTGAAATTTTACCGTGCTCCTCACCAATCAATTGACAAATTTTATCGCTGTTTTGCTCCAATAACTCTTTAAAGCGAAACATTACGCGCGCGCGTTTAAGTGGCGGTGTATTGCGCCATGCTGGAAAAGCTGCCTCGGCAGCATTTATGGCTTGTTCTACGGTTTGCTTACTGGCTAAGGCTACCTTTTTAGTGGCTTCACCTGTCGCCGGGTTGAAAACGTCTTGGCTACGATTATCATTATTAATCATTTCACCATTGATTAAGTGGCCGATAGTTTGAGCTTGTGTCATGTTAGTTCCTGTTTTTTGCTGTCATCCTGAACTTGATTCAGGATCTTTGTGTTGGTTTTATTTTATTTCGTTAATGCTTTCGCCTAAGGCGTCCATTAGACTGTCAATTTCTGGTAGGGTGCTGGTAAATGGCAAGCCAAGCTGAATAGTGTCGCCGCCGTAACGCACGTAAAACCCTTTTTGCCACATCTTCATGGCGATTTCATAAGGTCGTTTACCGGGCTCGGCTTTGCCTTGCTCAGCACCAAAGGCTTCAATGGTGATACCACCCGCTAAGCCATAGTTACGAATATCACTGATGTGCGCGCATCCTTTTAAGCTATGTAGTGTCTCTTGGAAATAAGGGGCAATGGTTTTAACGCGCTCGGGTAAATTCTCTTTGGCTAAAATATCAAGAGAAGCTAAACCTGCCGCACACGCAATAGGGTGCGCTGAATACGTATAGCCGTGGGGTAACTCCAGCATGTATTCTGGGCCGCCAGTTTCCATGTAAGTGTCATAAATCTCTTGCTTGGCAATGACAGCACCCATAGGGATAACGCCATTGGTGAGCTGTTTAGCCACTGTCATTAAATCAGGCACAACACCAAATTCTGCCGCACCGGTATTAGCGCCCATGCGGCCAAATGCTGTGATGACTTCATCAAAAATGAGTAAAATATTGTGCTTGTTACATATTTCTCGCAAGCGTTTTAAATAGCCTACCGGTGGAGGAATTACCCCAGCTGACCCTGCTAAGGGCTCAACAATGACCGCGGCTATTGTTGAGGCATCATATAGCGCCACTATTTCTTCTAACTCGTCGGCTAAATATGCCCCCTTACTTGGCATGCCTTGCACATATTCATTACCGCTGATCATAGTGTGGGACAAATGGCAGGCTTCAATACCTTGACCAAAAATAGCGCGGTTAGGGCTTAAACCACCAACACTGATGCCGCCAAAATTAACACCGTGATAGCCTTTTGAACGGCCAATAAAACGCGTTTTACTGGCTTGACCTTGCTTACGCCAATAACCGCGAGCGATTTTTAAGGCAGTTTCTACTGATTCAGAGCCAGAGCCAGTAAAAAATACTCGGTTTAATCCGTCTGGCATTAATTCAGTTATACGGTGTGCGAGCTCGAATGATTTTGGGTGACCAAACTGAAAGGCAGGAGCATAATCTAAAGTCGCCGCTTGCTTTGAAATGGCTTCAGTTATCTCGGGGCGAGCATGACCAGCACCACAGGTCCAAAGTCCAGAAAGACCATCAAATATTTGCCTGCCATCAGCATCAGTATAATAATTACCCTGCGCCGACATAATGATACGAGGATCTTTTTTGAAGTCACGGTTGCCAGTGAAAGGCATCCAGTGAGCATCTAATTGTGCTTGGCTTATGCCATGGTTATTAGCGCTACTAGTGTTGTTAGTCATATTCTTGTCTCAACAGTTTTCTCTATAGAATTGTATTTGCTTGTGCCTATTATCAATGATTTAATGGGTTATTAAATACTTACTTATTTAAGTTAAGGTAAGTATATTGTTATCTATAGGTTCATCATGATGAAAAAAGATAAAACCCTACTACCTAGACAGTTAGGCGACGCACATATCCGTTTGCTTCGTATTTATAAAGTGGTCATAGAGTCTGGCGGCTTTGCAGCAGCAGAGGTGGATCTTAATATTAGTCGCCCAGCGATTAGCTTAGCGATATCAGAGCTTGAATCGCTATTGAATATGAAACTTTGTCATCGTGGGCGGGCGGGGTTTTCTATCACTGAGCAAGGAGAAGAGGTTTATCAATCAACCTTGCAATTGTTAGGCAGTATAGAGAATTTCCGTACCCAGATGAACGCTATTAATACAGAGTTAGTGGGGGAGTTAAATATTGGTATCACAGATAACTTGGTGACCAGCGAGCAGATGCGCATTACGCGTTCGCTGAGTGCCTTAAAACATCGAGTTTACTACAATAATGGATAAATAAGATTTATTAGCCGATAACCTTGCGTTTCTTTAAGTCCTGTATATACTGACAGTTGTAAATAAATACAGGACTTTACCTACAAAGGAAAAGCTTATGCCAGTAATGAATGAATTAAAGCCTTTAACAAACCGTCAACAACAGATATTTGATCTCATCAAAGAGGCTATTAGTGATACCGGAATGCCACCAACGCGGGCAGAAATTGCTGAGTTTTTTGGTTTTAAATCAGCCAATGCAGCAGAAGAGCATTTAAAGGCATTGGCTAAAAAAGGTTATATTGAAATGTTGCCGGGTACATCGCGAGGTATTCGTTTAGCTGAGCAGTTCACTCAAGAAGAAGGTTTACCGCTGATTGGTCGCGTTGCTGCTGGTGAGCCTATTTTGGCACAAGAGCATGTTGAAGATCATTATCAAATGGACGGTAGTTTATTTCACCCTGCAGCAGATTACTTACTGCGCGTTAATGGTGAAAGTATGAAAGATATTGGTATTCTAGATGGTGATTTATTGGCCGTTCATCAAACGACGGATGTACAAAATGGTCAAGTGATTGTTGCTCGTGTTGAAAATGATGTCACGGTAAAGCGCTTCAAACGTGACGGTAATGTTGTTTACTTACACGCTGAAAATGAAGACTTTTCTCCTATTAAAGTCGATCTGACTTGTCAAGAGTTCAATATTGAAGGCATTGCCGTTGGCATCATCCGTAATGGTAGCTGGATGTAATAAAAAACTTTTATTTTATATTCCTAGGCTACTTCAAGGTGCAATGTAGTTGAGTAAAGCTTTTTACTCAACTACTTTTTTATACTTCCTACTCCTTTCCCTAGCATATCCGCTTCTTATCAGCGTTGAATGATATTTATTCGACATTCGAAATGATTAGCTTTATTGATGTTCGAAATTCACGCGCCCTATACCTAAACGGCTAGAGCCTTTCTTAGAGTTCTTACTCTATTGAAATTGTTGGTGTTTATTTTTTGCCTGTTAAAATATTGTTTGACCTAGATCAAGTTTTGGGTGATTCTAAGTATGTAATCGAACAAAAAATAACTGTACAAAAAAAATAAGACGTTAGTGCGCTTTTCGATAACTGAGTTTCATATCTAGCTTATATTTAGCTAAAGCAATTGCCATTAAACGTCAGTTAGTTTGATAAAAATATAATAATAAAATTAACAGATAGTCAGTTTAATGAGTTGTGATGTAAATGACTGCATTTCTGTTTTCTATTTTTTATATCCTGTTTTAAAAGAAAAAAGATCACACATTTTTCAATAACACGGCTATTGATAGAGGAGAGGTTGAGTGAGTAGAAGTAACCAACGTTGGCTGTTGGGGGCTTGGCTATTTTTTGGTAGCTTGCTTTCCAGTTCAGTTTGGGCAGATACACAATTGAATCTGACCAAAGGGGTAACGGCAGTTAGTAGGGAAGTATATGATTTACATATGCTAGTACTTTATATTTGTACTGCTATTGGTGTGGTGGTTTTTGGCGCTATGTTTTGGTCAATGGTCTTCCATCGAAAATCTAAAGGTGCAAAGGCTGCTGATTTTCATGAAAGCACCAAGGTAGAAGTACTTTGGACTGCAATTCCTATTATTATTCTTATTTCCATGGCGGTTCCGGCAACCAGTACATTGATTGACATGGAGAACAATGATAATTCCCAAGTAACCATTCAAATCACGGGTTCTCAATGGAAGTGGCATTATAAATATTTCGATCAAGGTATTGAATATTACTCTGTACTCTCTACCCCTCGTGCTCAATATGAAAATCAAAATGGTAGTTTCGATGGCAATGGTACTGATAAAGGTGAAAACTACTTACTTGAAGTAGATAAACCCCTCGTTATTCCCGCCAATAAAAAAGTTCGCTTCTTAGTGACTTCAGATGATGTTATTCATTCTTGGTGGGTGCCGGCGTTTGCGGTTAAGCAAGATGCTAATCCTGGCTTTATTAATGAAGCTTGGACCAAGGTCGATGTGCCCGGCATATACCGAGGACAATGCGCAGAGCTTTGTGGTAAAGATCACGGTTTCATGCCTATTGTGGTTGAAGTTAAATCTGAGCAAGATTATGACGCTTGGCTTAATGAGCAACAGGCTTTAATAGCGCAAGCGGCAGAAGCAGAGAAAGCGTCACTTGATGCCACCATGTCAAAAGATGAATTGATGAAGTTAGGTGAAGCAACTTATATGGCTTACTGTGCTGCCTGTCATCAGCCTACAGGCTTAGGCTTGCCGCCAACATTCCCTGCTTTGAAAGGCAGTGCTGTCGCAACTCAAGGCACAATTACTGAACATATTTCCCTAATACAAAAGGGCAAAGGAATGATGCCTCCATTTGGCAAGCAGTTAAGCTTACAAGAAATTGCTGCGATTGTGACCTTTGAGCGTAATGCTTGGGGTAATGATACCGGTGATTTAGTGCAAAGTGTAGATGTTAAAATGGCTAGCGAGGAGTAAAAAATGACAACAGATACTATAAATGATTCGCTAACAGATGAACATCATGGCGATTCTCATGATCATAAAATGACCGGCATTAAGCGCTGGCTATACACCACCAACCATAAAGACATTGGTACTTTGTACTTATGGTTTTCTTTTATCATGCTGCTAATTGGTGGCGCCTTAGCCATGGTGATCCGTGCAGAGCTATTTCAGCCGGGTTTACAAATTGTTGAACCTGACTTTTTTAACCAATTAACAACAACTCATGGTTTGATCATGGTGTTCGGCGCCATTATGCCAGCCTTTACTGGTTTTGCTAACTGGATGATCCCCATGATGATTGGGGCGCCAGATATGGCTTTGCCTCGCATGAATAATTGGAGCTTTTGGATTTTGCCTTTTGCTTTCGCCATTTTAATTAGTTCATTCTTTATGGAAAGTGGTGCGCCCAATTTTGGTTGGACATTTTACGCCCCTTTATCAACAACCTATTCAAATGGCAGTACGGCATTTTTTGTTTTTGCTGTGCATATTATGGGGATTTCTTCAATCATGGGGGCAATTAACATCGTTGTCACCATTATGAATTTACGCGCACCGGGCATGAGCTATATGAAAATGCCATTATTTGTGTGGACATTTTTTATTACCGCCTACTTGTTGATTGCGGTAATGCCTGTGTTGGCAGGTTTGGTTACTATGCTACTCACCGACACGTACTTCGGTACTAGCTTTTTTGATGCCGCAGGTGGTGGCGACCCGGTAATGTTCCAGCATATTTTCTGGTTTTTTGGTCATCCTGAAGTGTACATCATGATTCTGCCCGCTTTTGGCATTGTTTCAACCATCATTCCAGCCTTTGCCCGCAAAAAACTATTTGGTTATAGCTCTATGGTTTATGCAACAGCGTCTATCGCTTTATTGTCATTTATTGTTTGGGCACACCATATGTTTACCACTGGCATGCCACTATTTGGTGAATTGTTTTTTATGTATTGCACCATGTTAATTGCTGTGCCAACAGGCGTTAAAGTGTTTAACTGGGTGGCTACCATGTGGCGTGGCTCGATGACCTTTGAAATGCCGATGATGTTTTCTATCGCCTTTGTGATTTTATTTACCATAGGCGGTTTTTCTGGCTTGATGTTAGCGATGACTCCTATTGATTTTCAATACCATGATACTTATTTTGTTGTCGCTCATTTCCATTATGTCTTAGTGACTGGCTCGTTATTTTCCATTTTTGCGGGTGCCTATTATTGGTTGCCTAAATGGACGGGTCATATGTATAGCGAATCTTTGGCGAAGTGGCATTTTTGGTGCTCTATTATTTCAGTGAACTTGCTGTTCTTCCCAATGCACTTCTTAGGTCTAGCGGGTATGCCACGTCGTATTCCTGATTATGCCTTACAGTTTGCTGATTTTAATAAGTGGGTGAGTATTGGTGGTTTTGCCTTTGGCTTATCACAGTTAATTTTCTTAGCCGTGGTGATCAAATGCATTAAAGGTGGCGATAAAGCGTCAGCTAAACCATGGGATGGTGCAGAAGGCTTAGAGTGGACTGTAGCAAGCCCTGCGCCGTACCACACTTTTAGCACTCCGCCAAAGGTTGACTAGAAATGACCGAAGGCACTGAGCAACAAATTAATAAGTCAAGCAACAGTAAAGTAGTTAAAAAGCTTGTGATGTTGGTGTTTGCTATGTTTGGTTTTGGTTTTGCGCTTGTGCCTTTATACGATGTGTTCTGTGATATTACCGGTTTAAACGGTAAAACTAACGATGTAGGTGTAGCGTATACAAATGACGGCATTGATACTTCACGTACCGTAAAAGTACAGTTTATTACCAGAATGGCCAAGGATATACCTTGGCAATTTGAACCCGTAGTCAATGAAATTTCAGTTCATCCGGGTGAGATGAAATTTGTAAATTTCTACGCAAAAAATGAATCACAACACGATATTGTTGGTCAAGCTGTGCCTTCCGTTTCTCCTGGGCTGGCCGCGGGATATTTTCAAAAAATTGAATGCTTTTGCTTCACACAACAACCATTAAAAAGTGGTGAGGAAGTAGAGATGGGTTTGCAATTTTATGTCGATCTTGACTTACCTGCTGAGATCAACATACTGACATTGTCTTATACCTTGTATGACATCAGTGGCAAAGTAGACTCATAATGCGTTTACACTCTTAAAGAAAAAGAGGGAACAAAAATGACAACAAAAGAATATGAAAGTTATTATGTACCATCACAAAGTCATTGGCCAATAGTTGGTGCAGTGGCGCTATTTATGATTGCCGTAGGTGCCGCTAATTATGTAACCGATATTAAAAATGAAACCAGCGGTTTTGGTGGTTATTTATTACTAACGGGTATTGCCTTAGTTATTTATATGGTGGTTGGCTGGTTTAGTAATGTTATCAATGAATCGATGACTGGAAAATATAGTCACCAAATGGACCATTCATTTAGGCAAGGAATGAGTTGGTTTATCTTTTCAGAAGTGATGTTTTTTGCTGCCTTTTTTGGCGCGCTATTTTATGCACGTATATTTGCGGTCCCTTGGTTAGATGGCGCGGGAAATAATGCCGAAACAGCGGCAATTTTATGGCCTGAATTTACCGCGAGTTGGCCATTACTTAAAACGCCCGATGGTACTGAAACGACAGGCATGGGTTGGTACGGCTTACCACTAATTAATACTATTTTACTCTTAACCTCGTCAATTACTGCTCACTTTGCGCATGTGGCATTAGAGCAAAATAAACGACCACAATTAAAAGCTTGGTTAGGGCTAACTATTATTTTAGGTCTGGCTTTCTTGTTTTTTCAAGTACAAGAATATGCACATGGTTACTCTGAAGAAATGCAGTTGTATTTAACCAGTGGTATTTATGGTAATACCTTTTATATGCTGACAGGCTTTCATGGTATGCATGTAACATTAGGCTGTATCATGTTAATTGTCATGTTCTTTAGAGTATTGAAAGGGCATTTTACGCCTAAAAATCATTTTGCTTTTCAGGCGGCAAGTTGGTACTGGCATTTTGTAGATGTTGTGTGGGTACTTGTATTTGTCTTCGTCTACATCCTGTGATGTTAAATGCGTTGCTAAATCCGTGATAACTGCATTGAAGGTACTCATTGACTGGCGTCCACTCCGTGCCTTCGCTTTGTTCTAACGGATTTATCTTAACATTGAACTACCACATAGGAGGTAAGTAAAAGAGCTTTAGGTAGAGACTTTTTAAGTAATAATCAATAAGGGCGTGGGTTTGGGCTTATCAGCCCAGTTAATAAGCCAACCAGTAGTAATAGCACTATGGCGACGGAGACCATTAGTCTGCGTCCTATGTATTTGGTCATCGAAGGTTTGTCTGGTTCGGGCTTTTTGTTCATTAATAATAGTGCGCGAAACAGGTTGTAAACCATAAACAGTAACAGTGTGATAATAACAACTTTAAATAACATACGTTCAATATCCTAAGTCATAACTTGTTGTAAGGATTTTCTTTATCAATGCCAAGTAGTAGTTCTTCTCATGTTGAAGATAAGCGAGCAAATCATGTCAACAAGCTTAACTTGCTTTGGCTAGTCGTTACTGTGCTGGTTTTTTCGGTATTAGTAAAGTTAGGTTTTTGGCAAAGCGCTCGGGCATTAGAAAAAGAGCAGCGTCTGTTACAAATAGCAAAGTTAACTACTCAAAGGGCGATATCACTTGAGCAAGTCCTAGCCCTAGCAGATAAAGATAATGATTTTAGAGACGTTAATGATTTTCCTGTTTTTATTGCCGGGGAGTTTGATAAAAATCAAGTGTTCTTGCTGGATAATCAGGTCGATAAAGGTCGTTTGGGTTATCGAGCATATCAAGTGGCGGTAAGCAATCAATATGCTGTTTTAGTCAATCTTGGCTGGCTGCAGGGATCCATTAACCGACAAGAGCTACCCAAAGTGGCGGCGTTAGAAGGGCGGCATCAATTAAAAGGAAACATTCGTTTAATTGAGGTGGGCATTTTATTACAAGAACAAGAGTTCTCCCAAGTGCAATGGCCTCTGCGAGTACAACAAATTGAGTTAGATAAATTTTCATCATTAATTGGTCGTCAACTATTGCCCTTTGTTGTTTATTTAGATAAAAATGAAGCGAAGGGGTTTAAAAAAAATTGGCAGCCGATAGTTATGCCACCAGAGAAACATCGCGCTTATGCTTTTCAATGGTTTAGTTTGGCATTAGCTTGGTTATTGCTGATGTTATGGGCAAAGTTTGGCGCAAGGCTTAGAAATAATAGAAATAATAGAAATAATAGAAAGGCAAAATAGTATGAATTCTGTACCTGATGCTCAACAAAAAAATCGACGAAGTTTATTATTAATGGTGGCTGTTTTTGCCTTGCCGATTATTTTGGCTAAGTTTGCCTTAGATGGACAATGGCTAGCAACGGGCGTTACTAATAAAGGCACGTTATTAAACCATGAATTGTCCCTCAAGCAACTGGGTATAGATAAAACAGAATTTAATCAGCAGTGGTTAATCATGTATAGCTTACCAGCACAATGTCACGACGATTGTGAAAAAACCATGGAGGTGGTGCATAACACTTATGTGGCTTTAGGCAAAGAGATGCCAAGAATCACACCTGTTGCCATCTATCAAAGTCAATTTTCAGCAGAGCAAACTCAGCAATTAGCAAAAAGTCAGTGGCAATTAGTCACTATGCCAATATCAGCTAAACAACTTATTGAGCCGTCTCAAGTTTATATTGTAGACCCGCTTGGCAATATTTTTTTAACTCATCAAGTGCCGCAAAATAGTGCTCAATTGCCACAATTTGGCAAACAAATTTTGGCAGACATGAAGAAATTATTGAAATATTCGAAGGTGGGCTAAGATGATTGAGCACAGCAATCAGACTATTCGAAAGCTTGTTATTGTTAGTATTTTATTAGCCTTGGTGGTTGTTATTTTAGGCGCTTATACACGGTTAACCCATGCGGGATTAGGTTGTCCTGATTGGCCAACGTGTTACGGGTTAATTGATGTTCCTGAAACGACAGAGCAAATTGCGCTAGCGGAACAGGCTTTTCCTGATCGACTAGTAGAGCCTGAAAAAGCGTGGAATGAAATGATTCACCGTTACTTTGCGGGTAGCTTAGGGTTATTGATATTAGCGATTGCTTTTTTCTCGTTTAAACAGCGAAATCAGGGCACACCACTACGTTTGCCTTTACTCATTTTAGCCGTTGTTATTTTTCAAGCGGCATTAGGCATGTGGACAGTGACCATGAAGTTAATGCCTATTGTAGTGATGGGGCACTTACTCGGTGGCTTCACCACTTTGTGTTTATTATTCCTGTTGCATTTACGTTTAAAGCCCCATCGAATTAATCAAGGTGACTGGAAAATAAAAAAATATGGTCGTTATGCGCTATTTGGTATTGCCATTTTATCTGCGCAAATTGCCTTGGGAGGCTGGACGTCGTCAAACTATGCAGCATTGAGTTGTGTTGAATTACCTATTTGCCAGTCAGGCTGGCAAGAACAGTTAAATTTTCAACGCTCTTTTGACTTAGTGCCGCCCGAACGAGAAAGCTATGAGTATGGTTATTTAGAACATGATGAAAGAGTCACTATCCATGTGGTGCATCGCTTTGGTGCTCTTGTTACTACGGTATATTTAGCATGGTTATTGATGATGATTTTTCTGAAAGCGCAAACGCGTACTTTTAGAGCCTCGGCGTTAATGGTTGCCTTTGCATTAGTTGCGCAAGTATTGCTTGGTATCAGTAATATTTGGTTTTCATTGCCTATATCAGTTGCTGTTGGGCATAACATTGTTGCAGCATGCTTAATGTTAACCTTAATTGCCTTGACGTATCGATTACGGCGCAAGATTTAAGGCGTCAACTATCTTAAGGCTGAACAGAAGCAAAGGTATTAAAGGAGAGAATGATGAGTAAAGTGATCACTAAAGCAGAAATGACTCCTGTAATAATACTGAAATGGCGAGCTTACTACGATATAACTAAGCCTAGAGTGGTTGCTTTGTTAGTACTTACTGCGGTTGTAGGGATGAGTTTGTCGGTGCCAGGAGGTTTACCTTGGCAATTGTTTATTCCTGCGATGCTGGGTATTGCTTTATTGTCGTCAGCGGCAGCCGCTATTAACCATATAGTTGATGAAAAAATTGATGCCATTATGGGAAGGACTCATAACAGGCCTTTGCCTGAAGGGCGCATATCAGCCAACGATGCTATTATTTTTGCAGCCACTATTGCAACCTTAGGGTTTGCACTATTGTTTACCCTAGTTAACCCGTTAACGGCTTATTTAACTTTGTCAGGGTTGGTGGGTTATAGCTTTGTTTATACGCTCTATTTAAAGCGCGCTACACCGCAAAATATCACCATTGGTGGTTTAGCTGGCGCTATCCCTCCTTTGCTTGGTTGGACAGCCATGACCAATGAAATTCATCCTCATGCGCTGTTATTAGTACTACTGATTTTTACTTGGACACCACCCCATTTTTGGGCGTTAGCCATTCATCGTAAAAGTGATTATGCAAAAGTGAATATCCCCATGCTACCTGTCACTCATGGCGTTAATTTTACTAAAACGCAAATATTGTTCTATACGGTATTGCTGTTTGTGGTGGGTTTGTTACCTTATTTGGTGGGGATGAGTAATTGGTTGTATTTACTCGGTGCAATAGTGCTGAATTTAATGTTCTTTGCTTATGCGTGGAAATTAAAATTTAATGCTGATGAAAATACCGCGATGGATACCTTTAAATTTTCAATTGTCCATTTAATGTTGTTATTCGTGATCTTATTACTCGATCATTACTTGTTGCCTGTGGGTTAAAGTTCGCTTATGAAAAACTCTTTTATCTACCTCGGTGGCATTGTAGCGGCAATTCTGGGCGTTGTAGTGTTTCAACAAATAAGTAAATTGCCTCAACCTGAGTATGCGCTTTATTATAAACAGCCTAGAGAAATCAAAAATTTTGAATTAACGGCTCACCATGGTCAAGCTTTTACTAAACAGCAGTTAGAAGGACAATGGTCATTCGTATTTTTTGGCTATACTTCATGCCCTGATGTATGCCCTACCACCTTACAAAACTTAGGTTTTATCTATGATGATTTAAAGGCTATCGCACATAATAGCCAAGTGTTATTGGTCAGTGTTGATCCTCAGCGCGATACTCAAGATAAATTAAGCCAGTATATTCGTTACTTTAATGCTGAGTTTATTGCCTTAAGAGCAGGGCATGGTGTACTTTTTCCTTTTGCCCGTAATTTGGGGCTGATGTACGCCATAAGCGGCGAGGGTGATGACTACTTAGTTGATCACAGCGCATCATTGGTGTTGATTAACCCTGATGGTGATATTGTGGCTATTTTTAAACCTGAGCAAGCGGTGGGCAAGGTACCTAGTATTGATAGTGATAAATTGTTAAGCGACTATCAAAAAATAGTCGCCTTGTTTTAGCTACAAGTGATACCACTGGCCACCTTTTTTCAAAATGAACCAAGGCTTAGAGTACCAATAGTAGTGACCGGGCTGGCTGATGCTAGCCGCAGTACAGTTACAACGAACACGCCCTGTCGGCAAATCGCTACTGAAATGAATGGTAAAACTATTATCCCCTTGCCATTGTATTTTTTGTTTGCCTAGACCAGAGATATAACAGTTGATTTGCGATTTATAAAAGTCATCTGTCTCTATACTAAAGGTTATATTTTTTGCTTGTTTGTACTCAAAAATGGTTTCCGCTTGTTCACCTTGCAATTGAATATTAAAAGGCAGTGAGTTGAGTTTATCGCGCAAGCTTGAAATTTTGTCATACGGCATTGACGCTGGAAAACGGGGTACGCTGGTGAGATCTGTATGAGGGCCTACAGCGCCAGATTGTTGTGAGAAGGCAACAAAGTTATTTGTTTTAGCCCAGTTTTGTATTGTCGGGTCATATTCACCGTAAGGATAAGCAAAATAGCGCCAGCTTTGTCCAGTTTTTTCATGGATAATATTTTCTGCCGTTAATAATAATTCCGTTTGCTTAATTAACCATTGTTCTTGTGTTAACCCCTCGGTAATGCGTGTCATAGAATCATGCTCAAAACCATGGTTGGCAATGATGACGCCTTCATCAGCCATAGATTTTAACTGTGCCCATGATAAGTAATGTGAGTTTTTTCTACCTTCATTTCTATTGATAATGCCAGGGTTTACAAAAATGGTGTACGGATAATTGAATTTATCAAGAATAGGTTTGGCTTGTGTAAGCACATCAATATAGGCATCATCAAAGGTAATGGTGACGGTTTTATCTTTTAAAGGCTGTTGGCTTTTTATATCGTTAATCACTTGAGATAAAGGCACGACATTAAATTGCTGATCTTTTAAATACTGTAAATGCACCTCAAATTGTTTTGGGGTGATGCTGGTACTTTTAGGTGTACTATCGCTAACATGGTGATATTGTAAAATTACCGCCGCAAAACTAGTAATATGAAAGCAGCATAGCAGTAGTGCCAATAAGCCTTTTTTCATCATCATTTCCTGTTTGATACTCAATAACTTAAAATAGCGCCTTTTTGATAAAATGCCTAGCGATAAGGAATAATTTCTTGTTAAAGACTGCCGATCTAGATCAACATAAGCAGCTATTGTTGCTCGCTTTTCCGATGATTTTGTCAAACATCACAGTGCCTTTACTTGGCTTAGTTGATACCGCTGTTATAGGGCATTTACCATACGCTTACTTTTTAGGTGGCAGCACCATAGGTGCCATGATCATAACCTCTATTACGTGGCTTTGTGGTTTTTTGCGTATGTCCACCACAGGGTTAAGTGCGCAAGCTTACGGTTTGAATAATATTAATCAAAATTTATTAGTATTACTGCGAGGAATTTTAGTCGCTTTTGTTATCGGTTTTAGTTTAGTGCTTTTGCAATCGCCATTTATTAATATTGCTCTCAATCTGGCAGGAGGCTCTGAGCAAGTTCAATTTTACGCTAGGCAATACAGCGAAATACGTATTTGGGGTTTACCTGCGGCATTAGCTAATTTGGTTATTTTGGGCTGGCTTTTGGGTAATCATAAAACTAGAGCAGTGATGTGGCTGCTCATTGCGACGAACCTAATTAATATCGGTTTAGATTTATTGTTTGTGTTTGGTTTTCAGTGGCAAGTGCAAGGCGTTGCTAGTGCGACTATTATCGCAGAATATTCAGGCATGTTTTTAGGCTTATTTGTGGTTTACTCCCACTATCATTTAGCGGCCAAACCATTGTTGAGTGATAGTAAAAGGTTAGTATCATCGCTGCTTGAGCGTGTGAGCATGTTGAGTTATTTCAAGCTGAATCGAGATATTTTAATTCGTACTTTATGTTTAGAGGCTTGCTTTATTTTTATCACTTTTCAAGGTGCAAAACTGGGAGATGAGGTGGTAGCCGCGAATGCTATTTTGATGAATTTTTTGTTGCTTATTTCTTTTGGTTTGGATGGCATAGCCAATGCCACCGAAGCTATGGTTGGTAGAGCCTATGGTGAAAATAACGCCACCAAGCTTAGGTCAACCGTTAAAATTGCATTATTTTGGACCCTGATATTTGCACTGGCTTATTCGCTATTATTTGTAATGGCTGGGGAGCATTTACTGAGGCTGATTTGTGATATAGATGCGGTAGTTGATTTTGCCAAAAACTATTTATTTTGGATGGTTTTACTACCGGTTGCCTCTTGTTGGTGTTATTTGTTTGATGGTGTTTATATCGGCTTGATGAAAGCTAAAGCCATGCGGAATAGTCTGATTATAGCGACTATCGCGGGTTTTTTCCCAATGTGGTTTTTATTGAAAGACTATGGAAATCATGGTTTATGGGCAGCATTACTCTTTTTCATGCTGCTCAGGGGGATTACGCTAGCGTGGCATTATCACGCACGAATTATTCGAGACACTAATCTTGATCGGGTTTCAAATTAGGAATGCTAGCATTCCCTAGGGTGCTTAATACTATGCCAATAGCAAAGCAAATAAAGGTAATGGCCCCCATGGCTGCTTTGTACTCTTCAGTAACATCACCGCTATAAATAAGTGTTATTACCACACCAATAATGGCGCAAACAAAGCTAACCTTGGCAATGACCGCGGTTATTTTTTGCCAAAGGTGCTTAGGGTGGTGTTTAGGAGCTTGCATAAATATCGCCAATGTCATTAAAGTAATAACTAGTTTAGTTTAATAACAATATTCTGCTTTGATAAGCGTCAAAGTTAGACCGATTTTTGATAAAAATAGCGTAGCACTTTTGCTAACAGCCAACCACAAACAAGACCTGCAGTATTGGCGAGCATATCTAACCACTCGCCGTAACGATTCACATAAGGTTGAATCAATTCAATCATGCCACTAAAAGCAATAAAGATTATTACAAACACTAGGTAGTGTTTAGGTTTTCGCAATGCAGCCGGAAAAATCAAAGCCGCATAAGCAATAAAATGATGAGTTTTATCTGTTCCAGGTACCTCAGGCAAATAAGCTGCAGGCCATAGCGATAAAGTGGTGATACTAGCAAGTAACACTATAGTAATATGAAGCCAGTGCTTTTGAATTAAGTAAATCATTGCAGTTATTTTTTATTGTTTGGTTTATGACGATTAAGGATATTAAACCAGCGATTTGCAAAAATTCCAATATATCCCCATGCTGCGATAACACAGGCTAAAGCAAGTATAACTAAGCCAATTACTTGCCATAAATGATGATAAAAATAGCCCAAAGCAATAAAGATTAGCCCTAATGCAAAAAGGCCAAGCCCACGCAGAAATATGGATAAACTGCGTTTGGGATCTTGACCTAATTTAGCGAGTAAACTATTCATCAATATTCGCTTATTATTGAGCGAATTGGAGGGTAATTAATAGTATGAATGATCACCACGTTGATGCTCTGTGATATCTTTTACGCCTTTAATTTCATCACCCATTATTTCAGTTAACTGCTTTTCAATGCCATCTTTTACCGTAACATCAATTTGACTACAGCCATTACAGCCGCCACCAAATTGCAATACCGCAAAACCATCATCGGTTATTTCAATTAGCGTACACTCTCCGCCGTGACCTGCTAATTGAGGATTAACCTCAGCTTGTAAAAAGTAGTGAACACGTTCAAATAAAGGGGCATCATCAGCAACTTTGCGTAACTTAGCATTAGGCGCTTTTAGGGTAAGTTGTGAGCCCATTTGATCCGTGACAAAATCAACTTCAGCTTCTTCTAAAAAACTTTTGCTGTCGGCATCAACCATGGCAGAAAAACCGTCAAAAGGTAATTCAATATCATCAGGCTCTACCGCATCAGCGGGACAATATGACACGCCACATTCAGCTTTAGCTGTACCCGGGTTAACAACAAAAACACGAATATGAGTTCCTTCGGCTTGTTGTGAAAGTAGCTTAACAAAATGCTCTTGGGCGCTTGGTGAAATAGTGATCATAATACTGAAACTCTCTTACTTGGTTAACGCTTTGCACTGGAATTGGGTGTAATATACTTGAGTGTTTTACTCAAGTATGACCATTTTACTCTGCAATCCTGTGATGTGCTAATGATTTTTCTGCTTTTATTTGCTATTTTAAGCAAGATCAATAAAAGGAAAGTTTAATGTTTGCTGTTCACCGTATAATTACATTTTTTTTACTTATAACGTCACTCTCAATACAAGCATTGCCAGTGGAAAATTATTTGCCAAAGCAAGCAAGTTATAAGCAAACAATCCCCCTGCCAAACTCAAGCTTAGGCTTTGAAGTAGGGCAACGGCATGTTAGGCATGACCAATTAAAACAATACTTTACAAATTTAGGACAGCAAGCCGAACGGGTGAAGCTGACCACTATAGGTAAAACAGCACAATTACGAGAGCAATTTTTAGTGACTATTTCTAGTCCCGAAAATTTAGCGAATTTAGATTCTATCCTTGAAAAAAGGCATATTCCACTAGCGAATAAGAAAAACAAAGATGAACCATTAGTTATTTGGTTAGGTTATAGCGTTCATGGTGATGAAATAAGTGGCTCTAATGCGGCTATGGTAGTGGCATACTACTTAGCGGCGAGCCAAGAAGCCTCTATTGCAGCCATGCTTGAAGATACCATTATTGTTTTAGAGCCGAGTATAAACCCTGATGGCATGGATAGATTTGCTAACTGGGTTAGCACTTATCGTGGCTCAGCGAATAACAGTGATGCCAATCATATTGAACACCATCAAAGCTGGATAAGTGGCAGAACCAATCATTTTTGGTTTGATTTAAACCGCGATTGGCTTTTACTTTCTCAACAAGAAAGTCGCCATAGGCTAAAGTATTACCATAAATATCAGCCCAATGTTTTAGGGGATTATCATGAGATGGGCCCTAATAGCAGTTATTTCTTTCAGCCCGGTATCGTTAGCAGAACCAACCCGTTAACGCCAAAGCAAAATATCACCTTAACGAAAACCCTAGCAAAGTATCATGCTAAGGCATTAGATAAGGCTCAGCGCCTTTATTACAGTGAAGAAAGTTTTGATGATTTTTACTATGGTAAAGGTTCAACGTATCCTGATATCAACGGTGGCGTCGGTATTTTGTTTGAGCAGGCTAGTTCAAGAGGTATGCAGCAAGAAACGATTAATGGTTTGCTCACTTTGGAATACGGTATTCAAAACCACGTACTGACTTCACTCTCAACGATTGAAGGGGCTTGGCAAAATCGTCAGCAGTTAAAAAAGCATCGTCATAGTTTTTATCAACAAGCAATAAAGCAAGCGAAAAAGCAAAAAATTGATGGTTATTTAATTAGTGAGAGTAAAGATAAATATCGTTTACATGCTTTGTTGGGTAAATTATCTCAGCACCAAATCAAGGTTTATCCACTGACGAAAGACTTTAATTATCAAGAAAAAAGTTACCTTAAAGGAGATAGTTATTTTGTTCCTTTAGTGCAAGAGCAATACACCTTGATCCAAGCGCTGTTTAGCCAAGAAACTGATTTTCCAGATAACACCTTCTATGATGTTTCTGGCTGGACAATGCCGCTGGCCATGAATATTCATTTTCAAGCCTTGGATAGTACTTGGGGATTAGCGCTTGATAACAAGCCTTGGTCTAGAGCTGATATTAGCCAAATCAGTAACTCTGTCGGTGATAAGGCCGCTTATGCTTACGTCTTTGAATGGCATCATTTTTTAGCACCAAAATTATTGAACCAACTGTTGGAAAATAAGATAAAAGTTAAGGTGGCTACCGGTGCTTTTGTTAGTCAGGTGGCAGATGAAAATCGCACCTTTGCTGCTGGCACTATTGTTGTTCCAGCTGGGATTCAAACGACTAAAAGCTGGCAAAAAATATTGGTTGAGTTGAGTAACCAAAGTGCACTTGAATTAGTGCCATTAAATAGTGGCTTAACTAGCCAAGGGATTGATTTAGGCAGTAGCTCTTTTAAGTTATTAACACAACCGAAAGTATTGCTGGTAGGTGGCCATGGCATATCTCAATATGAAGCGGGTGAGATTCGCTATTATCTTGATGAGACACTAGCGGTGCCGTTAACTGTGATTGAGCACAGTCGTTTAGCAAAAATAAACTTAACTGATTATAGCCATGTAATTTTAGTGAATGGAAGTTATAACAAGGTGAGTGATAAAACCACGGAAAAACTTAAGTCATGGATAAAACAAGGTGGCGTGGTTATTGGTCAAAAACGGGGTGCTAAATGGTTAGCCAAGCATGAAATCTTATCGGCAAATTTTGCCAGTAAAAAACAGCTTGATCAGTTATTTGATAGTGAAAAATTAAGTTATCAAGGTAAAGAAAAATTAGCCGCTAGAAAACGTATTGCGGGTGCTATATTTGAAACTGAGCTAGATATCACTCACCCACTCGCTTTTGGCTATCAGCAAAGTCATTTGCCCTTATTTCGTAACAGCACCTTAATTATGGACACGGGACAACAAGCGTTTATCACCTTAGCTAAATATAGCGCTAAACCCTTGTTAAGTGGTTATACCGATAAAAATTTAGTCAATCGTTTAGCTCATAATGCTGCCATTGTTGCCCATAATTATGGCAAAGGTAGAGTTATCGCCAGCAGCGATGTGTTAGCGTTTCGAGGTTACTGGTTAGGCAGTGCTAAATTGTTAGCCAACAGCTTGTTTTTTGCTAAAGCTTTTAGTGCGCCAGTAGAAAACTAGACTTTAGGTAAGGTCAGGCAAACCGTTACTAAGGTAACTCTCTTAATGCCTGATCTTTTAAGCAATTTAGTTATTTCGCTCGCGGTACTGCCCGTAGTCACCACATCATCAATCAATATGACATGGCGTAAATTTTTTGCTAACGCTTGGCTTAATTTAAAAGTGTTAGCTAAGCTCTTACGTCGTTGTGCGCCTGATTTTCCCACTTGGCTGCTGTTCTTCTTAATGCGTTTTAGCGCCGAAGCTTGGTAAGGTAAGTGTAATTTTTTGGCAAAGCGCTTGGCAATTAAATGGGCTTGGTTGTAACCTCGATCCTGCCATTTACTGATATGCAGGGGAACACTCAGTACTAAATCAATTTGTGATCTTGTTTGACATAAACTTGATGCCTGCCATTGCTCTATGAGCAAGTCGGCAAAAAGATCGGCTAACTCAAAACGACCATGATACTTAAATTCAGCCAACCAATGGCTAAAAGGTGATAAATAGGGAGACAAACAAAAGAGCTGATCAAAAGTTATATTAGGTAAAGCGCGACTTATTGTCGGCCAATTCAGCAAGTCATCTTGTATAATATCTTGTTTAAACCGCGGAAGATCTTCCATACAAGCTGAACACAATAGTGGGTGTTTGTCGGTGCTATTGCCACACAAATCGCATTGCCCCAATAGCAGTAATAGTTTTTGGTAATAATATTGAATTTTCGCTTGCCATTCCATTGTCATCATCCATTTTGTAAAATAGTATCCGAACATTCATTTCCTAAGATATAAGCATGACAGAAATTTTACATTTTTCCACTCACTATAGTGCTGAACCTAACAGCATTCCTGTCGTCTTGATTCACGGTTGGGGTTTGAATTCAGCCGTTTGGCAGCCCCTAATCATAAAACTTACTGCTGAGTTTAGAGCCCGCTTTCATATTATCACGGTTGATTTGCCCGGTTTTGGGGAAAATCATGTAACAAAAATTCAGCCATATTCTTTAGCTAATATTGCTAAGCAAATTGATAACGTTATTGAACAACCCGCTATTTATTTAGGTTGGTCGCTAGGTGGTTTGGTCGCAACAGAAATAGCCTTAGCCTATCCTGACAAGGTGTTAGGGTTGATCACGGTAGCAAGCTCTCCACGCTTTCTTGAAGAAGTGATGGCAAAATCAGGGCAAGAAATTACTTGGCCGGGCATCAAACCGGAAGTGTTAAAAGCCTTTCATCAGCAGCTGCATGTAGATACTAAAAAAACTATCAAGGGTTTTTTAAAAATACAGGCCATGGGAAGCCCACATATTCGTGATGATATTAAGCAAATTAGCCAGTTGGTGATGCAACATCAATTACCTAACAAAGCAACATTAGATGATTCATTGAGTTTACTTGAAAGTAGTGACTATAGAGATAAGCTTGCAGAAGTTAAGCAACCTTTTTTGCGCTTGTATGGCAGTGCAGATAGCTTAGTTCCAAAAGCTGTTATTAATCGGGTTGCCAGTAAAGCCACACAAAGTAATCAGCATATCTTTGAGCAAGCCTCTCATGCGCCTTTTATTTCTCATCTTGATGATTTTAATAAAGTATTAACAGCTTGGCTTGTTGAGCAGTTTTCATACGAGTGTTAAAGCAAGTTTAACTGATGTGAAGTGATTTACTTTCTTGCCTTTTTGGTTAATAATCAAGCAGAGAGTAAGTGAGTAGAGGTTTGTCTGATGGAAATACAATCAGCGTTTAATTCTGGTGTACAAGGTTTTCAAAACGCAATAGATGAGGGTAATCAAGCCGCAGAGAATATTGCTGCTAATACCGTAGCGCGCGATGAAGAAGCAAATCTTGAAACATCAGGAGCTGGCATTTCAAGCACTGGAGCTTCACGTAATGATGAAAAGACGATTCCAGATTTGAATCAGTCTATTGTCGATTTAAAGGTAGCCGAATTCCAAGCAAAAGCAGCAACACAAGTCATTAAAAGTGCCGATGAAAGTTTGGGTACTTTGCTGGATGTAACGGTTTAATAAGTTATTTGAAGTATTATGAATATTACCCCGCAAGCGCCAAACCTATCCATTCCTACTGTGCTTAATCCGCACACAGAAAACTTGCGTCGTGAAAATAGTCAACGAGAAATTATTTCTCAACCTGCAGCTCTGAATCAATCGGCGGCCGAAAAAGGTGTCGCATCAGATAAAGAACGTGGCAGAACGCCAGCTCAAAACAATGAAAGTATAGATTTTGCCAGCTTAAAAGAAAAAGCTGAGCTAGCGAGTAATGCTGTTTCAGAACAAAATAGCGAGCAAAACAACGAACAAGGCCAAGAGCAGCAAAGCCAAGAACAACAAGCCCAAGAACGAGAGTCCAATCAAGAGACTAATTCGGCGACTGAACAAGATGCTAGCGACAGGGAAAATCGCGTCGAAGAATTTCAGCAAGCACAGCAAATAGCTGAGTTACGACGCAGAGATCAAGAAGTTCGTTCCCATGAATTGGCGCACGCTTCAGTGGGTGGTGCACTTACCGGCTCTCCCAATTATTCGTTTGCAATAGGACCTGATGGCAAAAAATATGCCGTAGAAGGGGAGGTTTCTGTGGATCTCTCTAGTTTCCCAGGTGATCCTAAAGCAACAATTGCCAAAATGCAGAAAGTACATGCGGCAGCCTTAGCGCCAGCAAACCCGTCAGTACAAGATGCCAGAGTTGCTGCCAGTGCGGCACAAATAACGCTGCAAGCACAGTCAGAATTATTGACGGCACAGGAAGCCAACCAGTTTGCTAGTAAAGAACTCGATTTTGATACGTTAATTAATCAAACATTGGCAGCACAAGAGCAAGTTGCACCAAGCCGATCTGAAGCGGTTATTCAACGGGCTGGTAGAATTGAGAGTTTTTATAGCAATATTACTCAGGCTTATGAAAAGCCTGCAACGTATCAGTTTGAATTAACTGCCTAGTTAGGCGAGTGCTATAAATTAAAAAGCCTGCAAAATCGCAGGCTTTATTTTTTCTATTAGCTTTGTAAGCCTAGAGTGCGGTTTAAATGCCGTAATCCTGACGATACTGGTTAATACTGGCTAGGCTGGCGGTTAAATCAGACTTATCACCTTGTTCACTGGCTAGCTTTTCTTCAAGGAAGGTAACAACATCCTTTAAAGTAACAATTGAAACAACTTGAGTGCCAAAGTCACGCTCAACTTCTTGAATAGCTGATAATTCACCTTGACCTTTTTCTTGGCGGTCAAGGGCTATTAACACACCTGAAAGCTCAGCATTATGGGCTTTGATGATTTCCATCGACTCGCGAATTGCGGTGCCTGCCGTAATAACATCATCCACTAACATCACTTTACCGTTTAATTCTGCGCCCACTAAGCTGCCGCCTTCGCCATGCGTTTTGGCTTCTTTGCGGTTAAAGCAATAAGGCACATCAAGGTTGTGTTGATCGTAAAGGGCTATCGTGGTGGTCGTCGCTATAGGAATGCCTTTATAAGCCGGACCAAAGACTAAGTCAAAATCAATGTTGGCATCCATTAACGCTGCCGCATAAAAGCGACCCAAACGAGCCAAGTCGCCACCCGTTTTGAATAAACCAGCATTAAAAAAGTAGGGGCTAGTCCGACCAGACTTTAAAGTGAACTCGCCAAAACGTAATACTTGCTTTGATAAGGCAAACTCAATAAATTCGCGTTGATAATCTTTCATTTGTTTCTCCAAGCTTATTTATTATTAATTTAATGCCGCTTTTTGCAGGTCGAATAATTCATTGATGGCATCTTTTGATAACAGCATCATTGCCTGCATCTCTTCAAAGCTAAATGGCTCTTCTTCGGCAGTGCCTTGTACTTCAATCAGTTTGCCCGTATCTGTCATGACAACATTCATATCCGTTTCAGCATTTGAATCTTCAATGTAATCTAAATCCGCTACCGGCTCACCTTTATAAATACCAACAGAAATAGCCGCAATCATGTGTTTAAGAGGGTTGGTTTTAATAATATCTTTCGCACGCATGTAGTTAAGGGCGTCAACTAAAGCAACGCAAGCACCGGTAATTGAAGCGGTACGCGTTCCGCCATCAGCTTGAATTACATCACAATCAACCGAAATAGTATTTTCACCTAAGGCTTTTAAGTCAACCGCGCCACGTAAAGCGCGAGCAATTAATCGTGAAATTTCTAAAGTACGACCGCTTTGCTTGCCTGATGAAGCTTCGCGGCGCATACGGGTATGAGTAGAACGTGGCAACATACCATATTCAGCCGTCACCCAACCTTTACCTTGGCCTTTTAAAAAACGTGGCACACCTTCTTCTACAGAAGCAGTACAAATCACTTTGGTATCGCCAAATTCAATTAGCACCGAACCTTCAGCGTGAGAGGTAAATTGACGAGTGATGGTTACTGGGCGAATTTGCCCTAATGTTCTGCCGCTTGGACGCATGGTGTGACCCTTTTTATAAATGCTGAAAAATAATTGCGGCTATTATAATGCTTCAACACTTTTTTTGAAATATAGTTAAGACAATAAAGGTCATCTTGTCGGTAGGTTGTCATTAATAGCAATATTTTTAATAGTGAGAGAAAAGTGAAGTCAGTTTTAGTATTTATATTAAGTGTGTGTTTATTTTACCTTGGCGACGCGCAAGCGAAGTCAGAAAATAGTCAATTTGTTCATGAATTACCAGAGTATAGTAAAGTCTATGATGATCAACGTGACCCCTTTAAAGATGCTAATGCTGCCTTGACCTTGGCTAAAGAAACCAATCGTAATGTGTTACTTGAAATTGGCGGTAACTGGTGTACCTGGTGCCATAAAATGGATGCTTTTTTATTAAAGCATCCTAAAGTTTATCAAGCACTGCATAGTAAGTATGTTTTATTAAAAATCAACGTCAGTGATAGCAATGAAAATGATTCATTTATGAAGGTATTACCGCCGGTGTTAGGCTATCCTCATATGTATGTATCTACGGCAAGGGGTAAAATGATGTTGTCTAAAGACACTGCAGAGCTTCAAGATAATAACGGCTATTCAAAAGATTATTGGTTGGCATTTCTCAATAAGTGGCAAAGTAAGCCGGCCTCACAAAAGCTATAGGGAATCATTACTTGAAATCATTTTTTGATAAAACGTTTCAAACGCCCTTATGGTTTAAAGAAAAGGGATTTAACGAAAAAGTATCACGTCGTAGCTTCTTAAAATCAGCAGCAGGAGCAAGTGCTATCGGTCTTAGCTCGGGTATGGCTTTACCCGCTTTTTCGTTAACTTCAAAAGATAAAAATACCCTAGCCGAGTTAACAAAAACAGACCCTTGGTTAACACTTGATGCCACATTAACGCATTTATTACCAGAATCCCCCTCATCCACACTTTCACATCCAGATAGAGGTCCCAGCGCAAAAGATATTAATGCCTTGGCTTATTTACACCAAGTAATGAAAGTGCAACCTATCTCGGTAGACGAAAAAGAGTTTATTATTAACGGTGTTGGTTGGTTAAATGGTTTTGCACAAAGTGAGCAAGGTAAGCCATTCGTACAATTATCTTTTCAAGAAAAAGAAGACATTCTTCGGATAATCAGCAATTCAAATGCCGGTGAAAACTGGTTAACAACTCTACTCGCTTATTTATTTGAAGCTATGTTGGCACCCTCTGCCTATGGTGGTAATCCTAACGGTATTGGTTGGCAATGGCTTGAGCATCAAGCGGGCTTTCCCTTGCCCAAAGTAGGGCAACGATACTTTGAGTTGCCACCACGTGGTAGAACAAAAAATGAAATTGCTATTCGAGAAATCAACACAACAAAGAGCAATAATAGTCTTGTTAACCTCTCGCCTGTAAATAATCCGTCAGTTAAGAGAACAAACAAAGCATGAAAAATGTCAATTATGATATCTGTATTGTCGGTAGTGGCGCTGGCGCTTCACCCGTTGCTTACTCGCTCGCAAAAGCTGGCGCTAACGTTTTAGTCTTAGAAAAAGGTCCATGGTTAACAGAAAAAGAATTCTTTAAAGATGAACTGGCTATTAGTATCCATGATGCTTACAACCCCAAACTGACTGATGAACAACATGTTATTGAAGAAGAGTTCCATAATGAAGATGGTAACAGTTTCTGGCAAGGAGAAGCCACGAGTGACTCCGGCTGGACATGGTGGAATGGCAGCGTTGTTGGTGGTTCATCAAATTTTATGAGTGGCTATTTTCATCGTTTAAAACCAATAGATTTTCGTTTAAAAACGGAATTTGGCGCCATTGAAGGGGCTAACGTTGCCGACTGGCCGATTAGTTATGATGAGCTAGAGCCCTATTATGCTATGGTGGAGCGTGAAGTTGGTGTTTCAGGTAGAGTGATTGATCACCCGCATCAAGAGCCAAGATCGACTGACTTCCCTTACCCTCCAGTTGCGGAATTACCCATGTCATCATGGATAGATAAAGTAGCATCAAGTATTGGTTATCACGCCATACCTGTGCCAAGAGCAATATTATCAGAGCCCGCAATGGGGCGAAGAAGTTGTGAATACTCAGGATACTGTAGTAGTTATGGTTGCGCCTCAGGAGCGAAAGGTAGTGGTAGAGCTGCCCTGCTAAATCATGCAGTTGCAACAGGCAACTGTACAATTAGACCTAATTCAAAGGTACATAAAATTGCCACAGACAGCAAAGGGGAAATAACTGGTGTACACTACTATGACAGTGTAGGACGTAAAAAAAGTGTCAGCGCCAAGATTTATGTTGTCGCCTGCCAAGCCGTCGAGACCTCGCGATTATTGTTATCTTCCACTGGCGAAAAGTTCCCTAAGGGTTTGGCTAATAACAGCGGCCAAGTAGGTAAAAACTTACTCTTTAGTGGTGGTGGAACAGGCCGAGGAGACTTTTTATTCAACGAGCTTAATGAAAAGCAAGTTAATGAATTAAAACAAGTAGGGCCTTTTATCAATAGAGCCTTGCAAGATTGGTATGCCATAGCCGACAAAAACTTTTCGGGCGCAAATGTCAAAGGACAAGCAAAAGGTGGCACCATCGACTTTTTATTCCATCAAAACCCTATTTCTCGCGCCATTGGCACACAATGGGGTGTAGATGAACAAGGTGATGATAAATTACTTTGGGGTGACGCGCTAAAACAAAGCATGAAAGATGAATTTACTACATACAAAACCCTTCGCTTTGAGGTGTTTAATGATTGGCTACCTACCGATGACTGTTTTGTGGCCTTAGATGATGAGGTAACTGACAAATGGGGAGATCCAGTAGCTAAAGTTCGTATTGGCTATCATGAGCATGACCTCGAAGTAGGCGCTTACTTAGCTGAAAAAGCCGAAAAATTGCTAAGTGCCCTAGGTGCTAAAAATATTTCTTCTTCAGTAAGTGGTTACCCTGCGACTAATTTAATGGCTGGCGGTTGTCGTTTTGGTGATGATCCAAAAACGTCTGTGCTAAATAAAAACTGCCAAGCCCACGAGGTAGATAACCTTTATGTAACAGATGGTTCATTTATGCCAACAGGTGGCAGTGTTCCCTACACCTTTACCATTTACGCCAATGCCTTTCGTGTCGGCGAGCATATAAAACATAGATGGCAAGTTGTCGCTGAAACCATAGTTTGACATAAAATAAAGTTATGTAATTTTATAATAAAA
>ERZ1048872.414-NODE-414-length-47754-cov-8.223275_pt1 | contig 47754 bp, 45 predicted proteins | sample MGYA00383100_ERZ1048872 | MGnify/ENA primary metagenome ERZ1048872 (study PRJEB29581, sample SAMEA5548370) | metagenome | biome: marine; feature: coastal; material: water | depth 50 m | study: Short-term variability in the microbial, nano- and picoplankton...
AGCAATTGACAAGAATGTGATGTGTTTCCATCAGTTCTGCATTCAAATCTTTGTAGGACAATTGGTGTAGGCTTGGAGTTCGAGATACAAACACATACGAGATGCCGAGTTGATCAAATGCAAAAGCCACGGCCTTAGAGGCGCCCCCAGTACCTAAAATCAAAGCTTTTTTGTGATGTGTTTGCAACAAAGGCAACAAGGAGTTTTTAAAACCGTAGACATCCGTATTGTAACCTACTTTCCTTCCTGAAGCTTCCATTTTAATGGTATTGATCGCCCCAATAGTTGCTGCATCTTCGTCTATGGCATCCAAATATTCTGCCACTTTTTCTTTGTAAGGGATGGTGACATTCAATCCAATCAGACCTGCTGAATCTCCCTTGAAGATCTCGGGAAAATCTTGAATATTTTCCAAATCAAAATTTTCATAACTGTGGTTGTGCAGCGCTAATTTTTCAAATTTCTTTGAAAAATGAGCTTTGGAAAAAGAATAGGATATGTTTTTTCCCACCAATCCAAAACGTTTTTTTGTATTCATTTTTATTCAAATTTTAAGCAACCCTAAACGGGTCTTTTTTGTGTTGCAGTTTTTGCATCGTTCTTTTTGTTTTTACGCTCGTACATATCGATTCCTACTACGATTGCGACTCCTAAAAGAATGAATCCGATTGCAATCCATGTTTCAATGTCATCGGCATTGGGAACATAGCGTTTGTAGTATTCTAAAATCATTTCCCCTTCGAGTCCATGGTGCATCAAATCGTTTTCTTCGACATAAATTGGCTTTTTCCATGGCCATACGATTCCTAAGGAACCGGATATAAAACCAATGATCAAAGCGGTTACTATTGATGACCATTTTTTCAAAACATAACTCAATACGTGTGAAAAGGAAACAAGTCCAAAAAAAGAGCCCACAAAAAAAGTTCCAGCTATTTTTAAATACTGTATGTTTGATGGAATCTCTAAAACCTGGAAATCCCCGCTTAGAAGTGCCATAAACACTCTAAAAACAACATTGACAGTTGCCACAAGCAACAAGACATAATTGCCCAAAAGCATCAAGATAAAAGACCCTGAAAGCCCTGGCAAGGTCATCCCACTAACGCCCACCACTCCACAAAAAAAGACAAACCATAAATTGCTGTTCTCCTTAGCAGGAGGCATAAAACTTAGGGACAATCCGACAGCTATGCCAAACAAAACGATTAAGAAATTTTTAAAATTCCAAGAATCGTATTTTTTACTGATGTAATAAACGGACCCGATAATCATTCCAAAGAAACTACTCCACACATACAATTCGTAATTCCTTAAGAGGTAATCTAAGAGAATGGAAACACTGAAATAACTAAAGAGGCTCCCCCCCATTACCAAAATCAAAAATGACGTGTTGAGATAGGCAAACAAACTTTTGAAACGCCCGTTTAGAAGGAGTTTCAAGGCTTTTAAATTTATTTTTTGAAAGGTGTAAATTAGTTCTTCGTAAAAGCCCAAAACAAAAGCGACAGCACCACCAGAAACTCCGGGAACTTTGTTAGCAGTTCCCATTGCCAAGCCCTTAAAAAAAAGGGCAACTTTCTCAGCTACTTTAGGTCTGTTGTTCATAAGCCCGACATTTAAAACAAAACTCTAATTTACAACTTAAAGCGCATTCTTACTTTTTGTTTGTTGTATTTTTTCCAAAAACAAAATCACCAAATAGCCAAAGACAGCACAAACACATGACATGACCAATTCGGGATTTCCATCATATACGAGGGGACTGATGCTTTTTTGCAAAAGAGGAACTTCCACTCCATGGGAATTGACTCGCCAGGTCAAGGTTTCTTTCCAAGGCCATATTTTGTTCAAAGATCCGATGACAAAACCTGTCAAGATTGCCAAGGTAAAGTCGTGGTATTTTGAAAACAGCCATTTTAGCAGTTTTGAAAAGCTCAAAAGTCCTACAACTGCTCCAACACCTACTGCTGCGATGGCTTGCATGTCACGGGTATGTATGGCTTCTAAAATGATTTTATAGGACCCCAACAAAACCAAGATAAAAGAACCTGAAACTCCAGGTAAAATCATCGCACAAATGGCCAAAGCTCCCGACAAAAACAAAAACCAAAGAGAAGCTCCTTGCGAAACCAAGGGCTCTAGAATTGTGATGTAATAGGCTACAACTGCTCCCACCATCAAAAGCACCCCCCTAGATAGTCGCCATTTTTTTATTTGTTTGCCGACAAACAAAACACTTGCCAATACCAAACCAAAAAAGAAAGACCACAGCAGGATGGGTTCGTTTTCTAACAAATACGAAATGCCTTTGGCCAAGGAAACGACACTCACCGCAATTCCAGCCAACAACGTGGCCAAAAAATTTCCGTGGATTGATTTCCAAACAGCTTTGATTCCCTTTTCTTTGAGAAGCGATAGGGTTTGAAAATTAATGCTACTGATGCTTGCCAAAAGCTCTTCGTAAATTCCTGAAATAAAAGCGATGGTTCCACCTGAGACCCCTGGCACAACATCAGCAGCTCCCATGGCCATGCCTTTGAAAAATAAAAGGAACGTGTCTTTGAATGTTGTTTTCATCTGTTTGAGGTTTTGACAAATGTACTGATATTTCTCTTTAACACACAATAGAAACGGGTCTGTAAAAGTAAAAAACACACTAAAGATGGGGGGATTAGAATCGCTTATTTTTGAAACGCTAAAACAATGGATTTTACTTCTTTCAGTTTGAAAAAATGGGGAAACAATTCTTTTGCGATTTGAACAAATTCAAAGTCCAAAGCCAAGCCGTTTTTTAAATGCATCAATGCTGTTTCTCTTTGATCAACTTCCATCAACAAACCGAACAAGCGGTACTCCAATGCTGCAGCTTCTTTGTACGTGTTTTTAGATTTTATCAAGTACTTGAGCGCTTCCTTGTAGTCACCTAAATAATAAAGGACGTCTACCAAAGCAAGCCATATTTCAAGCCCTTGTTCTTCGATACTCAAACACTGCTTGAAAGCAACAATGCACTCCTCGTAAAAACTCAATTTCAAATTGATTTCCGCACATTTTGTCCAATACAGTGCGTTGAGCTCGTCTATAGAAATTGCCTTTTTGATGTAGTAAAGAGATTTCGAATAGTCTTCTTTGCTAAAATAAAGTTCAGACAAGGCCACCCATGCTTTGTCCAACAAAGGGTCCTCTACAACCGCTTTGTTGTAGAATTCGATTGCTTTTTTATGTTGATTTAATTTTCGATAACAACCACCAATTCTTTGGTATACAAAAGCAGTGGGATCGTCTAATTGCAGGGTTACTCCATAGTTTTCAATGGCCTCTTTATAGCGTTTTAAAAGCTCCAAGGTTTTGGCTTTTTCAAGATAGCCACCTATAAAAGACTCATCGATCAGGACGGCATAATCGAAAGCCCTGAGTGCCTGTTCGTAATCTTTTGTTACCATATATTGCCTTCCCAATTGGTGCCAAGCAATTTCACAATAGGGATTGGCATCCAAATATTTATTTAAGTATGCAGTGGCCGCTACATGTTTTTCATCCATGTCATAGCAATAAATCAGGTTGTACAAGGACGCGTAGTCTTCAGGGTCCAAGTCCAAACATTTTTCAAAGTGCAAACGCGCTTCTGCAAAATTGTCTAGAAACAAAAACTCCATCGCCAACAGTGACAAGACATCTGCTGGGTCATTGGTGTGTTGCATTGCCGTTTTCAAAGAGTCTATGGCCTCAAGATGATGATTCCTTTTGGACAAGATTGCAGCTCTTTGAATATAAACCTCCTCATTTGTAGGCTCCAAAGCTTGCAACTCGTTCAAAAGTTTTTCAGCTTCAAGAAAGCCACCATCCAGGACATGCAACTCGGCTTTCAACAACTTTAAAGTCATGGAAGTTGGATGCTGCTCCAATCCTAACTTAAGGGCTTTTTTTGCCAGGGAATGCCTGCCGTCGTCAATGTAATGGTGAATGATTTCTTCAAACTCTAAGGAATCAAAGAAGTAGACCTTATTTGTTTTGAGCATGGATTCAAATCTTGATAACGCCATAGTTTGTTGTTAAGGGTATAACCACTAAGTCAATATTTTATAAAAATACAACAAGGCCCTACAAACTCTCCAAAAGATTGCTTTTTCTTTTTAACAATTTAATTAACATAAATACCTATATTTGTTTTACAAAAAAACAGCCTCGGCTATATGGGTATGAGCAATAAAACACTTCTCAACGCTAAAGAAATTGAAATTATCTTGCACCGCTTGGCCTGCCAGTTAATTGAAAATCACGGAGATTTTTCAAACACCGTTTTGATCGGTTTGCAACCTCGGGGAACTTTTTTGGCAGAGAGATTGGCACTGCTTTTAAAAGACAATTACCAAATCCAAAACATTCAATTAGGAAGATTGGACACCACATTTTACAGAGATGACTTTGGAAGAAGAGAAGCCCCCTTACAAGCCAACTCGACACAGATTGACTTTTTGATAGAAGACAAAAACGTGGTGATCGTCGACGATGTATTGTTTTCTGGAAGAAGCATCAATGCAGCGCTGTCCGCCTTGCAATCCTATGGAAGACCGAGACATATTGAATTGCTAGTTTTGATTGACAGGCGCTTTAGCAGACACCTGCCCATTCAACCAGACTATCGAGGAAGACAGGTGGACGTCATCAACGACGAAACTGTCTCCGTACATTGGAAAGAAAAAGATCAAAACGACACGGTTTATTTAACAACGAACTCTTAGAAGAATGAAAACATTAAGTGTCAATAATTTGCTCGGAATAAAAGACCTGACAAAAGAAGATTTGAATTTGATCTTTGAGACTGCTGACCACTTCAAAGAAGTGATCAACAGACCGATCAAAAAAGTCCCGTCTCTAAGAGACATCACAATTGCTAATTTATTTTTTGAAAACAGTACGCGGACGAAATTGTCTTTTGAACTGGCAGAAAAAAGACTTTCTGCAGATGTGCTCAATTTTTCATCTTCACAATCCTCTGTCAAAAAAGGAGAAACCCTGATTGATACGGTAAACAATATCTTGTCCATGAAGGTGGACATTGTAGTCATGCGCCACCCCAATGTTGGGGCCGGTGTATTTTTAGCCCAACACGTCGATGCCAAAATCATCAATGCGGGTGATGGCACCCACGAACATCCTACCCAAGCGCTTTTAGACTCTTATTCCATCCGAGAAAAAATGGGAGAAGTTGCAGGAAAAAAAGTGGTCATCATCGGGGATATTCTGCATTCACGTGTGGCATTGTCGAACATCTTCGCTCTGAAACTTCAAGGCGCAGAAGTAAAAGTGTGTGGCCCAACCACCTTGATGCCAAAACACATTGAAAGTTTAGGCGTACAGGTGGAAACCAATTTGCAAAAAGCCTTAGAATGGTGTGATGTTGCCAATGTATTAAGAGTCCAGCACGAACGCATGGACATCAACTACTTCCCCTCCATTAGAGAATACACACAACTTTTTGGGATCAACAAAAAAATCCTAAACGCTTTGGACAAAGAAATTGTGGTGATGCACCCAGGTCCCATCAACAGAGGTGTCGAAATCACAAGTGACGTGGCTGACTCTGACCAATCCATCATTTTGGACCAAGTAGAAAATGGGGTTGCCATTCGAATGGCTTGTATCTATTTATTGGCACAACAAATCAAACGTTCTTAACAAAAATTGCCCGAAAACGGGTCCTATTCAAATCCTATGCAAGTTTTCAAAAAAGAAACACATACATTGCTTGAACCCACCGAATCGAATTTCGAAGCTTTTTTAAAGGAATTCAATAAGGATTCATTTAAAAAAGAGCACCTTGTCATCAACCTACTGCGTTCTTTTAATTTGTCGCCTGACAACTTGAACGTACTCTCAAAAATGGCCGCCGCTAAAAAAGAACAAGGCACTTCATTTGTACTTGTTTCAGAAACGATTGAAATAGATGCTTTGGAAGACGAAATGTTGAGTGTAGTCCCCACATTGATCGAAGCCCAAGACATTTTGGACATGGATGCGATGGAACGGGATTTGGGCTTGTAAAAACCTGCGATGAATCAATAGTAGTTCCTTTTTTTGGAACTTTAGAAAAACAGCTATGAGTATCAAATTAACCATTTTAGGGTGTCATTCTGCTACTCCAAGGGAAAATGCCCATCCAACAGCTCAATTTCTTCAAATCAAATCCCGAAACTTCCTCATTGATTGCGGGGAAGGTACGCAAACGCTTTTGCGCAGACATCAAATTTCGTTTTCAAAAATCAAACACATCTTTATCTCGCATTTACACGGCGATCATTTTTTTGGCTTGGTTGGATTGATCGCTACATTTGGGCTGTACAACAGAGAACATGACTTGCATATCTATGGACCAAAAGGCCTCAAAGAAATCATCCTACTCCAATTGAAATACAGCAAATCTTGGACAAAATACAAGCTGTTTTTTCACGAATTGGAAAGCAAAGAAAGTGAGTTGATTTACGAAGACAAAAAAGTGGAAGTACACACCTTACCACTAGACCACAGGATATATACAAACGGTTTTTTATTCAAAGAAAAAATAGGAGAACGAAAACTAAACATGGAAGCCGTTGGCAACTATCCCGAAATTGAAGTTTGCGATTTTCACAACTTAAAAAGAGGAAAAGATTTTCGTTCTGCTGACGGGAAAACAACAATCTCCAACAACGAGTTGACTTTTCCACCAAAAAAAGCGCTTTCCTATGCTTTTTGCAGCGATACTGCATACAAACCCGAATTGGTGCCTCTGCTACAAGGAGTCGATTTATTGTACCACGAATCCACGTTTTTAGAAGACAAAAAAGAACTCGCAAGCATCACCAAGCACGCCACGGCAAAAGACGCGGCCAACATCGCTTCCCAAGCAAATGTTTCGCATCTGATCCTCGGTCATTTTTCCAACAGATACAAAGACCTCGATGCTTTTTTAAGTGAAGCGCAAACCATCTATAAAAATTGCAGTCTTGCGGAAACTGGAAAGATTTTTGAAATAAAATCGTAGCTTTACACAAAGGAACTCTAATGATCGCTTTCTTTCTAAGTTTTATTTTATTCTTGTCTTCCCCCCACTGCTCGCAAAGAGAAAAGATGCAACAAGAGTTTCATACGTTGGAAACGACCGGTCAAATAAAACGCTTTCTCAAAACCTACGAGGGCACGAACTGTGAAGACATCAAACCCTATTTGTTTACAGCTCATATGCTACTTGCAAAACACGCGTTTTGGCCACATCAAAAAATCAATCACTTTACTTTTGGAAAGGAACAACTGGAAGAATTCATCAAAAAAAACCCCCAGCATTTGGAGGCAAAATACCTGCGCATGCTCGTTCAGCGAACATGTCCCTCTTTTTTAAAATACAACGCAAATCTTTACCAAGACAGAATCTATGTGTTGAAACATTTAAAAAACAGCTCCCTTTCCTCCGATTACAAAAAAACAATTTTAAAAAATACAGAACTTCTTTGACAACTGGTATCGAGTCCTAAAAATTCCATTAAATTTGTAACGTATTGGAACGGCAAATGCCTCCCTAACTAAACCTCTTTAAAACAGCACACATGAGTGAAACGGTTCTTTATTCAATCATCGGAATACTACTGATGGCAGTTGGCTTCTATTTTGGAAATTTGATCTCCAAATTGACATTAGAAAAGAAACACCAATTGAAACTCCAAGAAGTTGAAAAAACAGGCTTCGAGCAAACAACGAAGGAAGGAGAAGAAAAATTGGAACGGCTTCGACACGAAAAAGACAATGCCTTGGAGCAATTGCGTGAACAAAACAAGGAACTCACCATAGAAGTCACCAAAGGGGAAGCTGCCTTAAAAAACAATGAGGAAAAGCTACAAGAAAACAAAGAAGAGATAGACAAGCTACATGAAAAATTCAACAAGGAATTTGAAAATTTAGCCAACAAGATTTTGGAGGAAAAAACCAACAAATTTACGCTGCAAAACAAAGAAAACCTCAAACAAATTTTAACTCCCTTACAAGATAAAATCCAAAACTTTGAAAAAAAAGTCGAAGACACCAACAAAGAAAGCATTGGAAGACATGCTACACTGAAAACTCAAATTGAGGGACTGAGAGATTTGAACTTAAAAATGAGCAAAGAGGCCGTAAACCTCACCAAAGCACTCAAGGGAGACAGCAAGACCCAAGGAAACTGGGGAGAGATGATCTTGGAAAGCGTCTTGGAAAAATCAGGACTTGAAAAAGGACGGGAATACGACTTGGAAAAAAGCTTTGAAGTGTCAGGTGTTGAAAATAAAAAAAGATTGCGCCCAGATGTCATCATCAACCTACCGGACAACAGAAAAATGGTGATTGACTCCAAAGTCTCTTTGACCGCTTACGAGCAATACGTGAACACAGATACTGAAGAAGAGAGAGCCGTTTTCTTAAAAGAACATGTGAATTCCTTACGAAGACATGTGGATCAATTGAGTGCAAAGAAATACGAAGATTTACACCAAATCGAATCGCCAGATTTTGTCTTGCTATTTGTCCCCATTGAACCTGCATTTGGAGTGGCTTTGGAGTCGGACAACGAGCTCTACAACAAAGCCTTTGTCAAAAATATTGTCATCGTTACACCCGCTACTCTTTTGGCCACCTTGCGCACCATAGACAGCATGTGGCAAAACGAAAAGCAACAGAGAAACGCCATTGAGATCGCGCGACAGGCAGGTGCACTTTACGACAAGTTCGAAGGCTTGTGGCAAGACCTGATCAAAGTAGGTAGAAAAATGGAAGAAGCAAAAAAAGAGTACGACGGTGCGATGAAAAAATTGATTGATGGAAAAGGCAACTTGATCACAAGTGTTCAAAAAATAAAAAAACTCGGTGCAAAAGCAAAAAAAGCATTGCCTATTGAAGTCATCGAGAGAGCTGAGGAAAGCTGATTTAAAAAATATTTTCTTGACAAAACTCAAAATTTTTGAAAACGAGCCCTAAAGCCCTAAGTTACGCGTACAAAAAAACCCCTTGCCGAAGCAAGAGGTTTAACAAAATTATAAAATCCCCCACAAATTCTATAATCTTTACTTAACTATAAATCTAAATTACAAATTGCAATTCCTTTTAAATTTAAGAAAAAAAAATAAGAAATAAACATTTATTTATAAAATAACATGCAAAAACTGAATATTGCAAAAAAAAAGCTTCCATTTTCATCAAATGAAAATGGAAGCTTTGCAATTATAATTACTTTAAAAAGAGTAGATTCCTTCGTTTATTAGCCCTTAAAAACCATTTTTCGCATTCGAAGACTTTCTGGAGTCACTTCCAAATATTCGTCTACTCGAATGTATTCCATACATTCTTCCAAAGAGAAATCTACTTTAGGAGCAATTTTCATCGCGTCATCTGTTCCGGATTTACGCATGTTTGTCAATTGCTTTCCTTTGATCAAATTAACTGCCATGTCTTCTGATTTACTATTTTCACCAATCACTTGACCGATGTAAATCTCCTCATTGATATCAATAAAGAAGCGACCTCTGTCTTGCAAACGATCCAATGCATAGGCAGTTGCTTTTCCAGCTGCAGAAGAAACAATGGCTCCTTTCAGTTCGTCAGAAAACTCACCTTTGTAAGGCCCATACTCACTAAAACGATGGTTGACAATAGCTTGACCTGCAGTGGCCGTTAAAATTTTATTACGCAACCCAATCAACCCTCTTGAAGGGATATTGAATTCTAAGTGTTGCAAATCTCCCTTTGGTTCCATGACCAGCAAATCTCCTTTTCTCAAAGACACCAAGTTGATTGCTTTGGAAGCTACTTCTTCGGGCACATCGATGACCAAGGTCTCAAAAGGCTCGTGTTTCTTTCCATCAATTTCCTTTATAATCACTTGTGGACGCCCCACTTGCAATTCGTATCCTTCTCGACGCATGGTCTCAATCAATACAGACAAGTGCAGCACACCCCTCCCAAATACATTGAATTTGTCTTCAGAATCGGTTGTGTCGACTCTCAAGGCTAAATTTTTCTCCATTTCTTTAAACAAACGGTCTCTCAGGTGGCGGGAAGTAACAAACTTTCCTTCCTTTCCAAAGAAAGGTGAGTTGTTGATGGTAAACAACATGCTCATGGTTGGTTGATCAATTTCAGTTCTTGGCAAGGCTTCTGGATTTTCTAAATCCGCAATGGTATCTCCAATTTCAAATCCGTCAATCCCTGTGATGGCACAGATATCTCCGCATCGAACTTTGTCTACTTGGGCTTTGCCCATCCCTTCAAAAACGTGCAATTCTTTAATTCTTACTTTTTTAGTAGAACCATCTGCTTTGCAAAGGGTATAATCTTTGGCTACTTCAAGATTTCCTCTAAAAATTCGTCCGATGGCAATTCTACCTGTAAAAGAAGAAAAGTCCAAAGATGTAATTTGCATTTGAGGAGTTCCTTCGTTGTATGGAGATTCTGGAATGGATTCCAAAACCGCATCTAACAAGGGAACAATGTCCGACGTTTGGTCTTTCCAATCAGTGCTCATCCAATTGTTTTTGGCAGAACCATATATCGTGGTAAAGTCCAATTGTTCTTCGGTTGCTTCTAGAGCAAACATCAGGTCAAATACTTTTTCATGTACGATATCTGGTGTACAATTCTCTTTGTCTACTTTGTTTACCACCACAATTGGTGTCAAACCTAATTCCAACGCTTTCCCCAAAACAAATCGTGTTTGAGGCATTGGCCCTTCAAAGGCGTCAACCAAAAGCAATACACCGTCAGCCATCTTTAAGACACGCTCAACTTCTCCTCCAAAGTCGGCATGGCCGGGAGTGTCAATTACATTGATTTTTGTGTTTTTGTATTGAATGGAAACGTTTTTGGAAAGAATGGTAATGCCTCTTTCACGTTCCAAATCGTTGTTGTCCAATAAAAGATCGGTTCGTTCTTTTCTTTCATCCAAAACCTTTGCTTGGTCGATGATTTTATCAACCAAAGTCGTCTTTCCGTGGTCAACGTGTGCTATAATAGCAATATTTCTAATTTGCATACAAGAATTTTAAGGTTGCAAAAGTACCATTTTATATTGATATAAAAATAGTTGCTTCCCTTATTTTAAAGTTTCATTTACTGTGGTGTTTTGAAATGAATCGGAGTGTTGGTCAAAGCGGGACAATTTGCGGCCAAATTCCACCCCCAAACTGTCTATTATTTGTTCCGTCCAGATTCCTGAAATGGTGTTTTCAGATAAGAATTCATAGGCAACGATTCCGTGGAATACTGCTTCTTTTACTTCGTAAGAAAAGTTCAAGCAGAGTACATTGCTAAAAATCATCCCATAACCACAATGCAGCTCTTCGTTTTCAATTTGCCAAGTCGCACGAATTTGATGTTTTTCATAGGACAAACTCAACAGCCCTTCATACCCTTTGAAATTGTTGTCAGCGTGGCTGCCCACTACATGGTATTGCCCAGCAATGGATTGTTTCGAAATCGGTGGTCCTTGGTGGCTTTTTTTCAAACTGTTGAAAAGGGTTTTTCTCTTTTCCATTTCCAATTCCAATGCGACTAAGTCTGTTCCCCTGCTGGTCATTTTTTTTTCCAAAATTTCCAACGATTTTTCCAACCATTCTTTTCGTTTGCTTTCCATAATCCAAGGGGTAATTAAGAGGTCAATTCGATCACTGTTATTTCAGGCCACATTCCTACGCGACCTGGAAAACCTAAAAATCCAAATCCTTTGTTTACGTATAAATGCTGCATTCCCTGTTGGTACAAACCTGACCAGCGAGGGTATTTGTATTTGACAGGGCTCCATTTGAATCCAGGGATATCAATGCCAAATTGCATGCCGTGGGTATGCCCCGAAAGGGTCAGGTCTACATTCGTTGCGTGGGGCAGTACTTTGGCGTCCCAATGGGAAGGATCATGAGACAAGAGGATTTTAAACGCATTCTCATCGACCCCTTTGAGGGCATTGTCCAGATCTCCATGCGCTACAAAAGGGGGTTTCCCCCAATTTTCGACACCCAAAACCACCAATTCGTCAGCTCCTTTTTTCAAGCAAACATGCTCGTTTTTTAAAAGATTGAAATTCATCTCATTTTGAAATTGTTCCAGCAAAGCAAAGTTTTCTTTTTTAGCTTCTCGAGAAGTCCACTTTTTGTAATCCCCATAATCGTGATTTCCCAAAATGGAATAAGTACCAAACTTCGATTCCATTGATTTGAACACATCGACATAAGGCTGCACCTCAAGGGCGTCATTATTGACCAAATCCCCTGTAAAAAAAACCACATCTGCCTTTTGCTCGTTGACAAGAGCGACCCCCTTTTTGACAGCGTTAATGTCGTCAAAACTCCCCGCATGGATGTCGGAAATTTGCACCATGCGAAAACCATCAAAGGCCTTTGGCAGGTTTGGGAATTGCAACGTGAGTTTTTTTACTTTGTAATTGTATTTGCCTTTGGTGATGCCGTACAACATGGAACCAAAAGGAATGCTTGCAAGTCCCAAACCCAATTTAAAAATAAAAGCCCTTCGGCTGCTAAAATCAACTGTTGCTTTTTCCACCGAAAAAAGACGGGCAATGGATTGAAAAGCATATTGAAAAACGCGGATCAAATCTTCAAAAACCAAGAAAAATATGGTCAAAAATTTAAAGATGAAAAATGAAAAACAAATACCGATTAAAAAGTTAGATTTTGGAGTTGCATTGAGAGGTCGTTCTGAAAAATTGATAAAAAAGAAGCACAATCCCGTATAAAAAAGCAATGCCATCAAGCCGAACGCAATCGAAAAAACCAGGGAGGACCCTTTCGAAAATACCGCCTTTGAACCCCATAAAATGTATGCATCCAACAAAACAAAAAAACCAATGACAAAAAGAATCCGAAAGTTCATACCTAAAAAAATATATCAATTACAAAAAAACACTTTATTTATTTAATAATCGGATTTTGAAATGAGTTTCATACCAACATTGGTTTATTATTATCGTTGCTGTTTGAATTCAGGTTGCCTTTCCCACAAAACCAAAACTTTGCAGCACGTGGAATTGGAAAAAAACCATGCTTGTCATGTGTAAAAAATTAGTTCACAAATATAAAAGTTGTACCGTGAAGAATTGAATTGCAGGGAATCACCTGTATTGTTCTCATTCAAAAGCATATCGGCAGCACAGCGAAATACGCCACCTCATAAGATGCTCACCTATAAGAATTCAAAAAGAATAAAAATTTGAATTTCCGATTCTCAATATTTTGGCTTTAATTTGTAGCATCAAACTCATCCACATGAAATCAATACAATCTTCAAGCTACCCGGTTCATTTTCAAGAAGATGCCTACAAACAACTCAATACTTATTTGGCAAGCAACTCCCACTCCATCCTCTTTGTTTTGGTGGATGAAAACACCAATGCTGCTTGTTTGCCTAAATTGATGCAAGAACTGGCTACAAATGCGACCGTTGAAGTTGTAGAGATTGAATCTGGTGAAATCCATAAAAACTTGGAAACCTGTACAGGGCTATGGAATGCGTTGACCGAATTGGGAGCTGACAGAAAAAGTCTGCTCATCAATTTGGGAGGAGGCGTCATTACTGATATGGGAGGCTTTGTGGCAGCCACTTACAAGAGAGGCATCAAATTTATCAACATTCCTACCACCTTGCTCAGTATGGTAGACGCCTCTGTAGGAGGAAAAACGGGAGTAGATCTCGGAGTTTTAAAAAATCAAATTGGTTTGTTTGCAGATCCAGAAATGGTCTTGATCGACACGGAGTACTTGGCCACTGTCCCTCCAAAAGAAATTGTATCCGGAACAGCAGAAATTATCAAATACGGGCTTAGCTACGACCAAAATTTATGGGAAGAAATCAAGCTCAACCACCTAAAAAACAGCAACTACCTGATCCACCGTTCCATAGAAATTAAAAATGAGGTTGTTTTGGAAGACCGCATGGAAACACACCTTCGGAAAATTCTAAATTTTGGACATACAATTGGACATGCTGTAGAATCTTATTTTTTAGAATCCAATCACAAACAAACTTTGACACACGGGGAAGCAATCGCTTTGGGCATGATCGCAGAGACTTATATCTCACAGCAGTTGTTTGATTTTCCGATGGAAACACTGAGCGATGTCAAATCTCGAATCAAAACAATTTTTGGAAACGTACCGATTGAAAAGGAAGACTACCCAGCAATTCTCGGCATGTTGAAACACGACAAAAAAAACACGAATGGACAGGTCAATTTTGTTTTGCTAAAAGACTTGACTCAATACAAAATTGACTGCAAAGTAGACACTGCGCTTATCGAAGCGGCTTTGGACTATTACAGCGCTTAAAAACACCTCTCAAGACGAACCTACTTCAAAAAAAAAGCGCAACCATCGGTTGCGCTTTTGAAATTATGGTAATTCTATGCCATTTAAGATGTACTCTTGACAGCCAAGTTGTAAACCACAAGACCGAAACCAATCTTGTTGATTGCATCTGCAATGTTGTAAAGAACATCCATATCCATTCCTCCAAAGATTCCTGAATACCAACCTTCTGTACCCGCCATGTAACCAATAGGATAGATTGCCCATCCTACCAATACAAACCAGCACAACATTTTGTGAGCGCTTTCAACAGCTCCTCCTGCATCTTTGGCAAGTTTCGCAGCACTCCCTAACCAGATTTCATACACAATTGCAAAATAAGCGATTCCTGAAATCAATCCCCAAACTTGCGCATTGTCTGTGTACACTGCTTCTCCTAAATATCCTGTGACCAACATTACGATGGACAAGACGATCATTTTCCACATCAAAGATTGTTTGGCTCCTGCTACTTTTAGAATCAAATAAAACTCCACACACATCAACGGTACCGTCAACACCCAATCCACATAACGGAAAAAGGTCGGTGAATCCATGTGCGCTGCCCAATAATCACGCATGTAGAAATAATGCACTGCAGCAATAAAAGTAATCAAACCTGATACCAAAACAGAAGTTCTCCATTTTTTATCAAATTGACTTAGTGATAAAAAGAAAAAGGCTGAGGCCGCCATCATGGCCATGCAACCAACAAAAAATGTGAATCCTACGTAGTCTGTGGGATCTAACTTAGGAACTGATAATAACATAAAATGATTCATTTTGTTAAAGATTTAAGTTAATAGATAGTTGTAAATATATAATATTTTTATGCAATAAGTACGAATTGTGTTTTTTTAGATTAAAAAAATTATACATTTACAATCATTATATGTATAAAATTCAAGAAATATCAATCGTTGCGAGTTTTTTAGGCTTGTGGATTAGCACCCATTTTTCGGGGGATTCCGAACTTTTATTGGGTTTTGCTTTGATCTTATCCTTCGGAATGCTTCACGGAGCCAATGATATTTTACTGCTCCACAAATTGGCACTCCACAAAAAAACGTTCTCATTGCCTGCTATCTTGATTCGCTACATTCTCAGCATACTCTTAGTTGCTGTCTTGTTCTATGTGCTTCCAACGACAGCACTTTTGGGATTTCTTCTGTACAGTGCCTATCATTTTGGAGAACAACACTGGCACAGCCATTGGAGCAATGCTTCTAAAACCTTAACTCCACTCTTTTACTTCTTATATGGAATGTGTGTTTTGTGCTTGCTCTTCCTGTTCAATGATTCCGAAGTAAAAAACATTGTTTTTGAAATCACCAAACAGCAGATAAACAACTTGCACATAGAACCTCTTTTATTGGGATTTGGCGTGGCAACAGTCACCACTTATCTTGTGTTGGCCTATGCGCAAAAGACCTCCTTTAAAAAAGGACTTAAAGAGCTTTTCTTCATCGGTCTTCTTGCACTTATTTTCAAATCTTCCTCCTTGATTTGGGGGTTTGCCATCTATTTTATCTTTTGGCACAGCATTCCCTCACTCTTTGATCAAATCTCGTACCTCTACGGAAATACAAGTTTTAAAAATTTGACCAAATACTGCAAAGCAGCCTTTCCCTATTGGTTGGTTTCGATTATAGGTGTGGCCGTTTTCTACTTTTATTTTGCAAATGAAAAACAGTTCTCAACCTTGTTTTTTTGTTTCATCGCTGCTGTTACCTTTCCACATGCATTTGTCATGAAATCAATGTTTTCAAAAAACAAATCACACTGATCTTCTCACAAAATTCTTAAAAGACAAAGAAGCTCCTTTTGCTTCATTGTGCCTATATTTGTATTGCCAAACACCCCTCCTAAAAATTGCAACCATGAATCAAAAGGCACTTCTTCACAAACACCTTAAAGAGTATTTTGGTTACGATACATTCAGACCCCTACAAGAAAGAGTGATCCAAGCTGTTTTAGAGAAAAAGGACAATTTGGTCATCATGCCTACAGGAGGTGGAAAATCGATTTGCTACCAGCTGCCAGCTTTGGTTTTGGAAGGCGTCACTTTGGTCCTTTCACCTCTAATTGCATTGATGAAAGACCAGGTTGACGGGATGAATGCCAACGGAATTCCTTCCGCATACTTGAACAGCAGCCAGAGCAACAGCGAAGTGGAAACGGTCATCCAAAAACTTACTACAGGTGCGCTCAAACTACTGTATCTCGCTCCGGAAAGTTTGAAAACTTTTGAGACACTAATTGCGGAACTCCCCATCGGATTGATTGCCATCGATGAGGCACATTGCATCTCCTCTTGGGGACACGACTTTAGACCTGCCTACACCCAACTCAGCTTTTTAAAAAAACAATGGCCCACAATCCCAATCATCGCCTTGACAGCGTCAGCTGACAAAGCCACCCGTTCTGATATTTTGAACCAATTGAATTTGAAAAATGCCGAACAACACATCGCGTCCTTTGACCGCCCCAATCTCAGCTTGGAAGTTCAGGTAGCCCACAATCGAATCACTAAAATTGTCACTTTTATCAAAGAACGCCCAAACAGTTCTGGAATTGTCTATTGCCTCAGTCGCAAAACAACCGAACAAGTTGCCAATAGCTTGCAAAAAAAAGGGTACAAAGCCAAAGCCTACCACGCCGGATTGCCCGCGGAAGAACGCTCAGAGATCCAAGAAAACTTTGTACATGACAAAAGCAAAATCATCTGTGCAACCATTGCTTTTGGAATGGGCATCGACAAATCCAACATTCGCTGGGTCATCCACTACAACCTACCAAAAAACATCGAAGGCTATTACCAAGAGATTGGAAGGGCGGGACGAGATGGGATTGCTGCTGAAACACTTTTGTTTTACAGCTATGCCGATGTGATTCAGCTGCAAAAATTTGCCGACAATTCTAGCAACAAAGAAGTGCAAATCTCCAAACTAGAACGGATGAAGCAGTACACAGAAGCATTGAGTTGCCGTCGTAAAATCCTTTTGAACTACTTTGGAGAATTCGTTGAAAAAGACTGCGGCAATTGCGACGTTTGCAAAAACCCTCCCACCATTTTTGACGGGACCCTCCTCGGTCAAAAAATACTCTCAGGCATCGCGAGACTTCAACAAAAAGAACCCATCGGTACCGTGGTTGATTTTTTAAGAGGCTCTCAAAACGCGCTGATCTATGACAAAGGCTACCAACATTTGAAAACCTATGGATTGCTAAAAGAAATGGCTTGGAGCGATGTACAACAATACACCATTCAACTGCTCAATCTTGGCTATTGCGAGCTGGCATTTCACGAAAACAATGCGATCAAGCTCAGCCAATTGGCAAAAAAAATCTTGTTTGAAAATGAAAAAGTATTCTTGACAAAAGTGCAGCTAAAACCTACGTCCAAAAAGAAAAGCAGCCCAAAAGCGAAACAAAAAGAAATTCCTTCACTTTTTGAAAACCTGCGAAGCCTGCGTCTTGAAATTGCCCAACAAAAAAACATTGCTGCTTACCTTGTTTTTAGCGATGCTACCTTGAAACAAATGGAATTGAAACGTCCAATGAACGATGCTGACTTCAAAAAAATTGAAGGAGTAGGACGTAAAAAGTTTGAAGACTATGGCGACGCTTTTATCAAAAGGATCGTTGCTTTTCAAAAGAGCACAGCCCCTAGCAACCTAAAAAAGACCGTGGAAAACACCTTTCAAAAAACATTGGAATTGCATCAAAAGGGTCTGAGTGCACCAGAAATCTCTGCAAAGCGAAAATTACACCTCGCAACGGTACAAAACCACCTGTTGAAACTCTTTCAAGAAGGAAAAGAAGTAAACTTGAATGAATTTGTGACACAAAAAGAAGTCACAGAAATTAAGAAAGCCCGAAAGGAACTGAAAAACACCAAAAGTTTGCGGCTTTATTTCGACCACTTTGAGGAACAAATGCCGTACCCTTCACTAAAATTTGGATTGGCCATTCTAGAACGAAATACAGATTGAAATTGGCCCAAACTACTTATCTCGAACTGCGTTCAATTGTTCGTAAATACGCTCGTAAAAAGGCAGTACCGTCTCTATAGAAAATTGTTCTGCATGCTTGCGCGCTGCGATTTTAAACCGTTCCAAACGTGCGGAATCTTCTAAAATATACAGGGCGTTCTTTGCCATGTCCTGCACGTCTCCTACCTCGCTCAAAAAACCGGTCACACCGTGCACATTAACTTCAGGAAGCCCTCCTGAATTGCTGGAAATCACAGGAGTTTTGGCCGCCATTGCTTCGAGAGCAGCCAAACCAAAACTTTCGGTTTCGGAAGGCAGCAAAAACAAATCCGTATAGCAAAGTATTTTTGAAAGCTCAACACTGTTTCCTAAAAGGAGTAACTTGTCATAAATGCCTAACTTCTTAGCTCTGACACGTGCCTTTTCCAATTCGGGCCCCTCTCCTACCAGGAGCAACTTTGCAGGCAATTTCTTTTGAACTTCGCAAAAGATTTCTACCACATCAACAGCGCGTTTGACAGGTCTAAAATTACTGATATGTGTCACGATACGTTCCTCTGGCTGCGCAATATTTGAACGCTGGCAATCCTCACTCAGTTGAGAAGGGTAATTCTTTAAGTCAATAAAGTTGTATATCACTTCTATCGGCTTGTGGACCTCAAACAACTCCAGTGTTTGGCTTTTCAAACTATTGGAAACCGTTGTAACCGCATCGGAGTGGTTGATGCTAAATTCCACAGCCGTTTGGTAGCTAGGGTGGCTCCCAACCAAGGTAATGTCCGTTCCGTGAAGCGTGGTCACTACTTTGATGTCTATTCCTTGCTCTTTGAGCATTTGTTTGGCCATATAAGCGGCATATGCATGTGGAATTGCATAATGCACGTGCAAAATATCCAAGTTGTAGTTTTTGACAATACGCACCATTTTAGAAGACAGTGCCAACTCGTAGGGTTGGAACTCAAAGAGCGGGTATTCTTCTATTTTTACTTGATGAAAATGCAAGCCGCTAGAAATAATATCCAATCGAACAGGTTGGTTGTAGGTAATAAAGTGCACCTCGTGCCCCTTATTGGCCAAAGCCATTCCAAGTTCCGTAGCGACAACACCGCTCCCTCCAAAAGTAGGGTAACAAACAATTCCGATATTCATAAAGTCTTTTTTAACAAGTGCAGGCAAGTTTTCCGATGAGCGTCAAAAAAATAGTCATTTTTTTTGATTGCTTAAAATCTTTTTCAATCCGGCAATTTCCTTTAACTTTTCTCTGGACTCAGTGACGGGAGTTCCGAAATAAGATTTTCCTCCATCTACCGATTTGGTCACCCCTGTTTGTCCATGAATGACGGCTCCTTTGCCAATACGAATGCCACTGGTGGTTCCCACCTGCCCCCATATGGTGACCTCGTCTTCAATCACCACACAACCGGCAATGCCTGTTTGTGAAGCGATCAAACATTTTTTTCCAATCACCGTATCATGTCCTACATGTACCTGATTGTCAATTTTTGTTCCTTTCTGAATTCGCGTATCCCCGCTGACACCTCTGTCGATGGTACAGAGTGCACCAAGTTCCACTTCGTCTTCCAAAACAACACGTCCACCAGAGAGCAACTTGTCATAACCCGTCGCTCTGTTTTTGTAATAAAAAGCATCTGCCCCCAAGACACAACCTGCATGTAAAACCACTGCGTCCCCAATGACACAATGGTCGTAAATGGTGACATTGGGATGGATCACACAATTCTTCCCAATACGCACATGGTTTCCAATAAAGACATTGGGCTGTATGTGTGTGTTTTTGCCGACAATTGCAGTGGGACTGATACTCACTGTACTACTGAGAAAAGGATTGAAATGGTTGGTCAAGTGATTGAAATCCCGAAAAGGATCCTCAGAAATCAACAGAGCTTTGCCTTTGGGGCAAGGCACTTCTTTGTCAATCAAAACAACACTTGCCGCTGAGTTCAGTGCTTTGTCGTAGTACTTTGGATGGTCTACAAAGACGATATCTCCCGAGCCAACGACGTGAATTTCATTCATACCAGTGACTGAAAAATCAGCAGCACCTATATACCTGCAATTGAGAATTGCAGCGATGTCTTTCAAAGCGTGTGCGTTTTTAAACTTCATCTAGGAGTTGAATTGCAAGTGATAAAAAACCAAAAACATTCTTGTGAAAAAAAATGATGTTGACAGAAAAAAATGAAGGCACCGGATTATTCTTTGATCCGTTCTTGGTACGTGCCTTTTGTCGTCTCAATTTTTACTTTGTCGCCTTCATTGATAAACAAAGGCACGTTGACAATCGCACCCGTCTCTAAGGTTGCGGGTTTTGTTGCGTTGGTCGCTGTATTCCCTTTTACACCAGGTTCCGTATACGTTACCTCAAGAACAACACTTGCAGGCAAATCCACTGCCAAAGGCAATTCGTCTTCTGTTCTGACAATGACGGTAACCACTTCACCTTCTTTCATGAGCTCAGGAGCATCCAAAATGGCTTTTTCAAGCATGATTTGGTTGTAATCTGTGGTGTTCATAAAATTGAACATGTTGCCTTCTGCATATAAAAACTGGTACTTCCTTGTTTCTACACGTACTTCATCGATCTTATGTCCAGCAGAAAAGGTGTTGTCTATGACTTTCCCCGAAGTCAAACTTTTCAATTTGGTTCTTACAAAAGCGGGGCCTTTTCCGGGTTTTACATGTTGAAATTCAACAATTTTAAACGTGTCGTTGTTGTAGTTGATACACAATCCATTTCTGATGTCTGAAGTAGATGCCATGGTTCTATAGTTAAGTGTTTATTCGTTTCTATTTTGCTGCTACAAAGCACTTGAGCACTGTTATTGGTTTCCTGAATAGCCTTTCATGATACCGCGTTGAGAATTCTTGATAAACAGGATGATTTCATCGCGCTCGGGAGTTGCCTCCATTTCGGCTTCTATTTTTTCAACGGCTTGGGTGTTGTTGTAATTTTTCTGATACAAAATTCGGTAGATGTCTTGAATTTCTTTGATTTTAGAAGCGTCAAATCCTCTGCGACGCAATCCAATGGAGTTGATCCCCACATAAGAAAGCGGCTCTTTGGCAGCTTTGGTAAAAGGAGGAACGTCTTTTCTTACCAAAGAACCTCCAGAGACCATTGCATGTTCTCCAATATGAATGAACTGGTGGATTGCTGCCAAACCTCCCAACACGGCATAGTCTCCAACCACCACATGGCCACCTAAAAGAACACCGTTTACGATGATGGCATTGTTTCCAACCACGCAGTCATGAGCAATGTGAGCAGTTGCCATAATCAAACAATTGTCTCCAACTGATGTCTTTCCTGAAGCACTGGTTCCTCGGTTGATTGTAACACATTCTCTGATGGTCGTATTGTTACCAATAATTGTTAAAGAATCTTCTCCCTCGAACTTCAAATCTTGAGGGATGGCGGAAATCACAGCTCCTGGAAAAATACGACAGTTCTCTCCAATTCGTGCCCCCTCCATGATGGATACATTGGAACCAATCCATGTTCCAGCGCCAATCTTGACGTTTTTGTGAATAGTAGTAAAAGGTTCAATGACGACGTTTCTGGCTATTTTTGCTTCCGGGTGTATGTATGCTAAAGGTTGGTTCATATCAATGCTTTTTTGCGATTTGTGCCATCAATGCTGCTTCTACAACCAATTTATTGTTGGCATATCCGTAGGCTTGCATGTGGCAGATTCCTCTTCTTATGGGGCTGATTAGTTCTGCTTTGAAAATCAATGTATCTCCAGGCAAAACTTTCTGTTTGAACTTTACATTGTCCATTTTCATAAAGTACGTCAAATAATTTTCCGGGTCTGGAACGGTGCTCAACACCAAAACCCCTCCACATTGTGCCATGGCCTCTATCTGCAACACACCAGGCATCACTGGTGCTTCAGGAAAATGCCCTACAAAAAACGGTTCGTTCATCGAGACATTTTTCATTCCAACAACGTGGGTGTCTGACAATTCTAAAATGCGGTCTATCAATAAAAACGGAGGTCTGTGAGGCAAAATCTCCATGATTTTATAAATGTCCATCAAGGGAGGCAAACTCAAATCGTACTGAGGAACTTTGTTTCTCTTTTCTTGTTTGATGATGTTCGCCAGTTTTTTTGCAAATTTTGTATTGATGGAATGGCCCGGTTTGTTGGCGATTACCTTTCCTCTGATGCGCATGCCCACCAAAGCCAAGTCGCCAATAACATCTAACAATTTGTGCCTTGCTGCTTCGTTGGCCCAATGCAAAGTTAAGTTGTCTAAAATTCCGTTGGCATTGACTTCAATTTTATCTTTGCCAAAGGCGGTTTTCAATTTGGTCATGGTCTCCTCAGAAATCTCTTTGTCGACGTATACGATGGCATTGTTCAAGTCACCTCCTTTGATCAAATTGTTGTCTAGCAACATTTCCAACTCATGTAAAAAACTAAAAGTCCTCGCATTGGAAATCTCTTCTTTGAATTCGGACAATGAATTTATGTTTGCATTTTGGGTTCCTAAAATTTGAGTTCCAAAATCAACCATTGCCGTCACTTGGTATTCCTCGCTCGGCATGATCATGATTTCACTTCCTGTTGCTTCTTCTTTGTAACTGATGATTTCTTTTACAATGTATTCTTCAATGGGCATTTCTTGTTCTACAATACCTGCTGCTTCCAAAGCGGCCACAAAATATTTTGAAGAACCATCCATTATAGGGGGTTCTGCTGCATCGATTTCAATGATCAAGTTGGTAATTCCCAAACCGACGGCCGCAGCCAACACGTGTTCTGAAGTGTGGATGCTCACGCCGTTTTTTTCGAGATTGGTTCCGCGTTGTGTGTCAACTACATATTCTGCTTTTGGAACAATCACAGGACTCCCCTCTAAATCGACCCTTACAAAAGCGTAACCGTGATTTTCAGGAGCGGGCTTGAATGTGAGTACCACCTCTTTTCCAGTATGCAATCCAACGCCTCGAAGCGTCTTCTCATTCTTGATGGTTTTTTGATTCTGTGGTTTCATTGTTCTCCTTTTAAAGCTTTTATCTCTTTTTCAAATGCTGCTATTTTTTCAGCGTAATTTGGTAATTTTTTAAAATGCACATAGGAACGGTTCCACTGCTTGGCATCGAACGCGGGACTTCCTTTGATGGTTGCATGCGCTTTTATATTTTTAGTAACCCCCGTATTTCCTTGTACTTTTACTCCGTCACCGATTCTCAAATGACCAGAGATTGCGACTTGTCCACCAATCATACAATGGCTTCCTATTTTTGTAGAACCTGCCACAGCTGTCTGAGCAGCAATCACTGTGTGCTTGCCAATCTCCACGTTGTGAGCAATTTGTATCAGGTTGTCCAATTTCACTCCTTCACAAATACGCGTTGCGCCTAAAGTAGCTCGGTCTATCGTGGTGTTGGCACCGATGTCTACACCGTCTTCAACAATGACATTTCCTGTTTGAGGAATCGCAGCATACACACCCTCTGTACTGGGTGCAAAGCCAAAACCGTCTGCACCAAGTACGGCGCCCGCATGAATTTTACAATGCTTTCCGACGACTGTCTCAGAGTATAATTTGACGCCTGAATACAAGGTTGTCCCCTCTTCGATGACCACATTGTCTCCAACAAAACAGTTTGGATACAACTTGACACCGTCCGCAATGCGAACATTTTGGCCAATGTAAACAAAGGCACCCAAATAAATGTCGGCTCCTAAAATCGCGGAATCGCTTACAAAAGTGGGAGATTCTTTTCCTGTTTTGTTGTTCTTTACTTCGTTGTAAAAGGCCAACAGTGTCGAAAATGCTTTGTAAGCATCCGTCACTTTGATCAAGGTGGGTGTAACTTTTTTTTCAGGAACAAAAGTTTGATTTACAATTGCGATCGATGCCTGAGTTGTGTATATAAAAGGGGTGTATTTTTCGTTTGACAAAAATGTGAGAGAGCCGGGTTCACCTTCTTCTATTTTTGCGAGCTTTGAGACTTCCGTATTGGGATCTCCTAGAACCTCCCCTTCTAACAGTTCGGCTATTTGTGATGCTGTAAATTTCATTATCTGCAAAAGTATGAAAATAATATGTCTTGTGCCATAGCTATTTCTTTGGGTAACACACGAAGTATTTCACCACCGGTTTTGTCAAGGCCTGAAGATTCAACTGATCAGAAGCCTCCGTAATATCTGCAATATCTCCATTCTTAAAATAAATATTAATCTTGCTCTTGGAAGAATCGTACGCTTGGTTTTGAATGGAATCTTTGAAAACAAAATAGGACATTGCCTCCGAAGACAAACCCAATTCTTTTTGCTTTGAAACTTTCAATTGCTCAAATTCTTTATCAGACATGGGGGTCTGAGAAATTTCAATTTTCAACAATTCCCTGTTGATCAACATCTTTGAAAGAGAAGAGAGGATCTCATCCTCATGGCTGATCCAATCTTTGATGGCCGACAAAATGTCGTAGTCGTCTAATTTTGCAAAAGTTTTCAAGGTTTCCGAATCAAAATTTGCATCGGATATTTGGTTTGTTAAAAAAAATTGAAATGCTTTGCTGCCCGGAAGCACAAGCCCTTTGAGAGAGAGTTCATTGGCTCTGCGCAATAAATTGACCAACATCCGTTCTGCCACCACTCCCGTCTTGTGCAAATAGACTTGCCAATACATCAAGCGACGGCCAACAATAAATTTTTCGGCAGAATAAATTCCTTTTTCTTCCAAGACCAATTCGTCATGAACCACATTGAGCATGGCTATCAATCGCTCAGAATTGATATTTCCTTCTGAAACACCACTGTAGAAACTATCGCGTTTTAAATAGTCCAAGCGGTCCATATCCAACTGACTGGAAATCAATTGGTGCATAAACTTGCGCGGGTAGTTGCCTTCAAAAATAGCAATCGCCATGGACAGCTGCCCCTCGAATTCTTCATTCAAAGCCTGCATGTACAGCAATGAAATTTCCTCGTGATTGACCCCCGTCACAATGCTGTGTTCTAATGCGTGCGAAAAAGGACCGTGACCGATGTCGTGCAGTAAAATTGCACAATTCAAAGCCGTCTCTTCCGCTAGTGAAATCTCAACTCCTTTGACCCGCAAAGTGCGTATGGCACTTTGCATCAGATGCATGCAACCGATGGCGTGATGAAAACGAGTGTGATGGACCCCTGGATAAACCAAATAAGAAAGACCCATCTGAGAAATTCGTCTCAAACGTTGAAAATAACGGTGCTCGATCAAATCGAAAATTAATGCATTGGGAATTGTAATAAATCCGTAAATTGGGTCGTTTAATATCTTTAACTTGTTTGTTTTTTTTGCACTCAAAAGATTTCGGATTTTTATAAAAAAACAAAGATAACAATCTTTGGCAATTCCGAGGAACGGATGTATTTTTAAATCTGAGCACTCCTTTGTTTGACAAGGCGCTCGAGAAGATTTTTTGGCAAGAATGCGGAAGAAACAATTCAAACACAAAACAAAAAAATGCTATGAATGCCATGCACATACTTTGGGTCGATGATGAAATCGATCTTTTGAAACCACACATTCTTTTTCTAGAATCTAAAAACTACCTTGTTTCCAAAGCGACCAACGGTGCCGATGCCATTGATCTTATTGACGAAAACAACTACGACATTGTTTTCTTAGATGAAAACATGCCCGGACTCACTGGAATTGAGACACTGTCAGAAATCAAAAATTCAAAGCCCAATCTTCCCGTAATTATGATTACCAAAAGCGAAGAGGAATACATCATGGAGGAAGCCATTGGATCGAAAATTGCCGATTACCTAATCAAACCTGTAAACCCCCATCAAATTCTTCTAAGTCTGAAGAAGAACTTAGACCACTCCCGCTTGGTAAACGAAAAAACCACCTCCAAATACCAACGAGAATTCCGAAAAATATCCATGGATCTGGCAACGGTGAATTCTTACGAGGAATGGATTGAGATCTACCAGCGACTGCTGCATTGGGAATTGGAACTCGAAACCATCAGTGACCCAGGAATGTTGGGCATTTTAGAAAGCCAAAAGCAGGAAGCGAATAGCTTGTTTTTTAAATTTATCAAAAAAAACTACCAGGATTTACTCACAAGTGCAGACCGACCTATATTTTCCCACACCTTGTTCAAAGACTTTATCCTTCCTCAGAGGAACCCCAAAAGCGGAACGTTGCTGGTTGTGATTGACAATTTGCGTTACGACCAATGGAAGGTTTTGGAACCTCACCTGCAACCTTTTTACAAAAAATCCAAAGAAATCTCCTATTTTAGTATTTTGCCTACAGCGACACAGTACGCAAGAAATGCTATCTTTTCGGGACTCACCCCTTTGGAAATGGAAAAAAGACACCCCGAATATTGGAAAAATGATGAAGATGAAGGTGGAAAAAACCTGTACGAAAAAGAATTTCTTTCAGCTCAGCTACAAAGACTTCAGCCTGAAATGACACACGAATACCACAAAATCACCACTTCAAAAGCAGCCCAAGAATTGGACGACAACTTCAACAGCCTCAAAACAAAAGAGCTTTCAGTAGTGGTCTACAATTTTGTAGACATGCTCTCTCATTCCAAAACTGAGTTGGACGTCATCAAAGAACTCGCAGGAAATGAAAAGTCTTACCGCTCCTTGACCCTGAGTTGGTTCAAAAACTCTCCCATCTTTAGCACCCTTCAAAAAGCGAGCAAAGCAGGCATGCAACTTGTCATTACGACAGATCACGGAACCATCAACAGTAAAAATCCGACCAAAATTATCGGCAATAAAAACATCAGTTCCAACCTCAGGTACAAAACTGGCAAAAGTCTTTCTTACCAAGAAAAAGATGTTTACGCAGTGCAAAAGCCAAAAGACATTTTTTTACCTACACAACACATAAACAGCTCCTTTGTCTTTGCCAAAGAAGACTTATTCTTTGCCTACCCAAACAACTACAACCACTTTGTCAAATACTATAAGAACACCTACCAGCACGGTGGCATTTCTTTGGAAGAAATGATCATCCCTTGTGCTATTTTTGAACCCAAATAACATGAATGTTACCTATACCTTAAAAGACTTGCCTGCAATCGCAAAATCCATTCTCCAAGAAGCAGGCCACAAAACACTCCTTTTTTACGGAGAAATGGGACTTGGAAAAACAACTCTGATCAAAGAGATTGCCAAGCAATTGGGTGTAGAGGAAATTGCCAATTCCCCCACATTTTCGCTAGTAAACGAGTACCAGACCAATACTCGGGAAACCGTTTATCATTTTGACTTCTACCGCATCGAAAATGAAGAAGAAGCTTACGACATTGGTATGGAGGAGTATTTTTATAGAAATGCCTGGTGCTTGGTCGAATGGCCTTCGTGTGTTGAAAATTTACTACCTTTAGAAAGTGTGGAAATACACCTTAGTAAAAACAAAGACAATTCACGCAACATCAAAATAGTCTAAACCCCCATTACTCGAGCCAAAAATGAGCAAACACTACTCGCCCTTCAGCAAAGAAGAACTGATTCCTAAAGAAGAAATGTTGGAAGTAAAAAAAGAAAAAGGAACCTTGTTTATCGGACTCCCCAAAGAAACACATTTCGAAGAAAAACGAATTTGTTTGACACCCGATGCTGTCAGTGCCATGACCAAAAACGGGCATCGAATTGTTGTAGAGACAGGAGCCGGTGAAGGAGCCAACTACACCGATCAAAATTATTCGGATGCAGGAGCAAAAATATCCTACAGCACAGAAGAAGTCTTCGGTTGCAATCTTATTTTAAAAATTGAACCCCCTACCCTTGCCGAAATTGAGTACATCAAACCCCAAAGTGTTTTGGTCTCTGCACTGCAACTCAAAACACAGACAAAAAAATACTTTGAGGCCCTGGCCAATAAAAGAATTACCGCCATCGCTTTCGATTACATTCGAGACCCTGAAGGCAAATATCCTGTGGTACAATCTCTCAGTGAGATTGCGGGTACCGCCTCTGTGTTGATCGCCTCAGAACTGATGAGCAATCAAAAAAATGGAAACGGCCTGTTGATGGGCAATATAGGTGGCGTACCTCCAGCAAAAGTGGTGATTTTGGGTGCAGGAACTGTTGGAGAATTTGCAGCCAAATCCGCCTTGGGCTTAGGAGCTTCTGTCAAAGTATTTGACAACTCCATTTCCAAATTGAGGAAATTGCAACAATTTTCAAAGAGTCCCCTATTCACCTCCACATTGCAACCGAGAACCTTGCAAAAAGCATTGATGCGTTGTGACGTAGTCATCAGTGCCATTCGCGGAAAATCAAGAGCACCCATTGTGGTGACTGAAGAAATGGTAAAGGTCATGAAACCTGGTTCTGTCATCGTCGATGTCAGCATCGATCGAGGCGGTTGTATCGAAACTTCTGAAGTCACCACGCACAGCAAACCTACTTTTGAAAAACACGGCATCACCCATTATTGTGTGCCAAACATCCCCGCTCGTTATGCGAGAACCGCAACCGTTTCAATCAGTAATATTTTCACCCCCTTTCTTTTGCACATTGCCGAGGAGGGTGGGCTTGAACAAGTGGTGCGAAACGAACGAGTGATGCGAAGTGGCATGTACTTTTACCACGGAATTTTAACCAACAAATCCGTTGCCGAATGGTTTGACCTTCCGTTTAGAGACATCAATTTGTTGATTTTGTAAAATCCTTTTGCATTTTCAAAATCAAAAACCATTCATTCGATTCTATAATTGTATTTTTACAAGCTCAAATAGAAGCCATATGAACCTTGCAAAACGAAGCCTTTATTTTTTAGTTGGAATGTCTATCGGCACCGTCATCGTGCTTTTTATCGCAAAACAAAAAAAGATAGAATTCCCCTACGGTCCCGATGCGAGAACACTGAAAAGCATTCGCGTTAAAGAACAGCGCTTTTTTTCCGAACAAGCTCAGCAGATGTTGCGCACTTACCAATTGGATTCTTTGAAAATTGACTACCTCCTAAGAGCGAGCGATGTCGATTTTTCAAAAAGCGACACCAACGTAAAAATCCCCTGCCAAACCTACCAAGTAAATGGAGAACTAAAAGATTTGTTGGTCTCTATGCTTATTGAACGCTGTGATTCCTTCGCTATGTTTAAAGAAATTTACATTCAAAAAAATGAAAAATGAAGATTTCTAAAAACTTGGTAAAAAACGCTGGTTTTGACAGCTTGCTTGGCGGAAAAAAAGTAGGTCTATTTACCTTGAAAAACAGCGATGGCATGGTCGTTCAAATCACAAATTACGGTGGCAGAATCGTCAGCCTCTTTGTTCCAGACAAGGCTGGAAATTTTGAAGATGTGGTGTTGGGACATGAGGATTTGAAAGGATATACAGAAGGCGGAAATCCTTATTTTGGTGCCATCATCGGACGGTACGGAAATCGCATTGCCAAAGGTCGTTTGGAAATTGACGGCGCAACACATGCTTTGGCCACCAACAACACCCCCAATCACTTGCACGGTGGGACAAAAGGTTTTGACAAGGTCGTTTGGCAAGTCGAGCAACGCAGCAAACAACAACTTGAATTGACCTACCTTTCTGTTGCAGGCGAAGAAAATTACCCCGGCAACTTGAAGGTTGTAGTTACCTACACACTCACAGAAGACAATGCATTGGAAATTGACTACCAAGCAGCGACCGATGCTTCTACAGTGGTCAATTTGACCAACCACTCTTACTTCAACCTCAAAGGTGCTGGAAATGGAAGTATCGAAGACCACGAACTTACAATCAAGGCCTCCCATTACCTCCCCACAGATACACATGCCATCCCAACAGGTGAAATCGCCGCCGTTGCGAACACCCCCATGGATTTTAGAAAGCCTAAATTGATCGGCCGCGACATGCACCGAGAATTCGACCAACTGCTCATGGCAAAGGGCTACGACCATACTTTTGTATTTGACAAAGACATCGCTCCACAAACTCCGGTAGCCATCGCCACCGAAAAAAAATCGGGAAGAACTTTAGAAGTGTACACCAACGAACCAGGAGTTCAGTTCTATTCGGGGAATTTTGTCACAGGTTCCAATCCGGGAAAAAATGACAAAACCTACCTTTCTCAAGAGTCTTTTTGCTTGGAAACGCAGCATTTTCCTGACAGTCCCAACGAAAAAAGTTTCCCCACCACCCTATTACACCCAGGAGAAACCTACCATTCTTTTTGCAGTTATAAATTTGGAACCCTTTGATAAGCAGTCATGAAATTTAAACTCTCAGACAGGTTTGAAAAAAACCTCCCTTCAGACCCCCTTCGTAAAAACACAAGAAGACAGGTTGTCGAAAGTTGTTTTTCTTATGTGACCCCTCAAAAAACCAATGCACCAAAAATGCTTCATTTTTCGGAAGCCATTGGAGAAGAGCTGGGTTTGACTACAAAAGATCTCCACTCTGAAGAATTCCTAAATATTTTTACGGGCAATGCACTCATTCCCAACTCTTCCCCATATGCCATGTGTTATGGCGGGCATCAATTTGGCAATTGGGCAGGACAATTGGGAGACGGAAGAGCCATCAACCTTGCCGAAATTGAACACAACAACCGCCATTGGGTTCTGCAACTCAAAGGGGCGGGTCCAACTCCTTATTCGAGAACTGCAGACGGCTTAGCGGTCTTGCGCTCCTCTGTCAGGGAGTACCTGTGCAGCGAAGCCATGTACCATTTGGGCATACCCACTACGCGTGCACTTTCCATCGCGCTTACAGGAGAAGAGGTGTTGAGAGATGTACTTTACAACGGCAACCCCGCTTATGAAAAAGGAGCAATTGTGTGTCGCGTGGCACCTTCTTTTTTGCGTTTTGGAAATTATGAGATTTTTGCGGCACGAAACGATGTGAAAAATTTAAAAATACTCGTTGATTACACAATCAAAAACCATTGTCCGCATCTGGGCAGTCCTTCGAAAGAAACCTATCTCGCCTTTTTCAAAGAAGTCGCTGCAAAGACATTGGAGACCATTGTTCACTGGCAACGAGTGGGCTTTGTCCACGGTGTGATGAACACAGACAACCTGTCCATCTTAGGATTGACCATTGATTACGGGCCTTATGGCTGGCTCGAAGGTTACGACCCTCACTGGACGCCAAACACAACCGATCGGGAACACAAAAGATACCGCTATGAAAACCAACCCAACATCGGTTTGTGGAATTTATTGCAGTTGGCCAATGCACTCTATCCCTTGATTGGAGAAGCTGCACCACTTGAAGCCGTTTTGGAAACGTACAAAACCACTTTTGAGCAAAGAGCACTCGAAATGCATGCATCCAAATTGGGACTCGAGAAAAGCGGTACAACAGATCGTGAATTGTTTGACAAATTGGAAGAAACCTTGCAACTGACCGAAACAGACATGACGCTGTTTTTTAGAAAGCTTTCAAGTCTTTCCAAAACCAACAATCCCAAAGAGGCAATGCTACTGATACACGAGGCTTTTTACAAACCGAAAGAGCTCACAAAGAGTGTCGTCCAAAAATGGGAAGAATGGTTCAGCTCTTACTTACAAAGACTGAAAAAAGAAACAAACACCGATACAGAGAGAAAAGAAAACATGAATGCTGTCAATCCAAAGTACGTATTGAGAAATTACATGGCGCAATTGGCTATTGAGGCGGCAGAAAAAGGAGACTACAGTTTGATTGACGAATTGTTTGTCCTTTTAAAAAACCCATACGACGAACAACCCAATGCTGAGAGATGGTTTGCAAAACGCCCTGAATGGGCACGTCACAAAATAGGTTGCTCCATGCTTTCTTGCAGTTCGTAATTTTAAAAAAAACAAAAAATGAATCAATTTGTACTGCTGACAGGATGCTTCTACGGAGCTTTGGCCATTATTTTAGGTGCTTTTGCAGCCCACTCCCTCAAAAACAAAACGACACCGAAACTCTTAAAATCTTTTGAAACTGGTGTCAAATACCAAATGTACCACGCTCTTTTGTTGTTGTATATGGGAAAAAATTTCCACTACGACAGCCCCTATGAAACCTATGCAAGTCAAGGCATTGTTTTGGGAACCTTTTTATTTTCGTTTAGCATCTATGGACTTGTCCTTTCTGCTACAAAGCAGCGTACAATAAAAATATTAGGTCCGATCACACCGATTGGAGGGTTGTTTCTTCTCGCCGGCTGGGTTTTGATGGCCTGCCATTACTTGAGCGTATAAACAAAAAAAAGCCGTGAAGTACAAACAACACGGCTAGGCTTTCTGTTCTTTATTTTATCATACGTTGAATCTAAAATTCATGATGTCCCCATCTTGAACGATGTATTCCTTTCCTTCCACGCCTAATTTTCCAGCTTCTTTGATCTTTACCTCAGTTCCGTAATGTACGTAGTCTTCGTATTTGATGACCTCTGCACGGATAAAGCCTTTTTCAAAATCTGTATGAATGACACCTGCAGCCTCTGGGGCTGTTGCGCCAATAGGAATGGTCCAAGCTCTTACTTCTTTGACACCCACCGTAAAATAGGTTTGCAAATTCAGTAATTTATAGGCCGCTCGAATCAATTTGGCAGCACCTGCCTCGTCCAATCCAATGTCTTCTAAAAATATTTGGCGCTCTTCAAAATCGTCCAATTCAGCGATGTCCGCTTCCGTACCGACAGCCAATACGATGACCTCTGCCCCTTCCTCTTTTACCGCCTCTTTGACCCGTGTGACATAGTCATTCCCAGATACAGCAGCACTTTCGTCTACATTACAGACATACAACACCGGTTTGGCAGTGATAAACTGAAGGGAAGCAATAATTGAAGTTTCTTTTTCTGAAAAGTCAATGGTTCGAACAGACTTTCCTTCCAACAAAACCGCTTGGGTTTTTAACAAAACATCCAATTCAGCTTGCGCTTCTTTGTTGCCTGTTTTGGCATTTCTTTTGACGCGCTCCAAGCGTTTTTCTGCGGTTTCCAAATCTTTTAATTGCAATTCGATGTCAATGGTTTCCTTGTCTCTGATCGGATTTATGGATGCATCTACATGGATGATATTGTCGTTGTCAAAGCAACGCAAGACATGAATGATGGCATCGGTTTCTCTGATGTTTCCCAAAAACTGATTTCCCAATCCTTCCCCCTTGCTGGCCCCCTTCACAAGTCCAGCGATATCGACAATTTCTACAGTTGCAGGCTGAACGCGTTCTGGACTGACCATGCCCTCCAAAATTGCAATACGTGCATCTGGAACATTGACCACGCCAATATTGGGTTCAATGGTACAAAACGGAAAATTGGCACTTTGTGCCTTTGCATTGGACAAACAGTTGAACAAAGTTGATTTTCCTACATTTGGCAATCCTACGATTCCTGCTTTCATAAATATCTATTGAAAATTTGTGTGCAAAGATAGTGTTTCTCTCTAAAAAAAAACGACATGTATTGCTTGGAAATTGACGTTTCTTAAAACTAGTTTCTCACTGCAGTCCCTTGGAAAACAGCTATGGATATCAAAAACAAAAAAACACCCAACTCTTTGCGGAGATGGGTGCTGCTTGGTTTTTGTCTATAAAACTTAGTCTTTGTGAAGAAAAGCTTGTTTTGCCAAGAGTTCCTCTTCGGTTTCAACGACATCTTCGTCAGGAACACAACAGTCTACCGGACATACTGCCGCACACTGAGGTTCGTCGTGAAAGCCTTTGCACTCAGTACATTTGTTGGGCACGATAAAATACACTTCATCATCAACTGCTTCTTGATCACTTTCTGCATCAACCTTTTCTCCATTGGGCAGCACGACGTTTCCAGTAAGGGAAGTTCCGTCTGAATACCGCCAATCTTCAGCGCCTTCATAAATTGCATTGTTAGGACATTCCGGCTCACAAGCGCCACAATTGATACATTCGTCTGTTATTATTATTGCCATTGTTGGTTGCTATTAGGTTCTGTGGTACAAAAATAAACAAAAGATCCAAGTCCTTTGCACATTTTAGCAGTGATTTTTTAAATAATTTTGGTTGCAACTGAGGAAAAAAGGAAAGGCTCTCAGAAAACAATCAAAGCGCCACATTTTGGAAAAGACCTGAATTCAAAGCACGCAAAGACTTTATCTTATCGTCGGTATTGACAACTAAAGAAACGTTGTAATTGCTTCCTCCATAAGAAATCATGCGCAAGGGTATGTCTTGTAGGCTGTTAAAAATAGCAGCATTGGCCGCATTGTCTTTGTTGGAAAAATTCCCTGCCAAACAAATGATTGTCAAATCTGTATCTACCTTGACACTTCCAAATGCATCCAAATCATTGACAATGGCATCCAAAGACGAAGTGTCGTCAATGGTCAAGGAAACCGCTACTTCCGATGTCGTGATGGTGTCAATGGCAGTTTTGTATTTTTCAAAAACTTCAAAAATATTTTTTAAAAATCCGTAAGCCATCAGCATTCGAAAAGATTTGATTCGGATGGCAGTAATGCCATCTTTGGCCGCAATGGCTCTGACGCGATTGGGCACTTCGCAGTTTCTGATAATCGTTCCTGGTGAGGCTGGATCAAACGTGTTTTTCAACAATACAGGCACGTTTTTTTCTCGTGCCGGAATGACACTTTGTGGATGAAGGATTTTGGCACCGAAGTAAGCCAACTCTGCTGCTTCGTCAAAAGAAATTTCTTCCAATGAAAAAGTGTTGTCTACATAACGAGGATCGTTGTTGTGCATCCCGTCGATGTCTGTCCAAATTTGAATTTCTTCCGCCTGAATGGCTGCCCCAATCAGAGAAGCGGAATAATCACTCCCGCCGCGTTTTAAATTGTCGATATCTCCTTCTGGGTTCAAACAAATATACCCTTGCGTGATGTACAATTCTGTTTGAGGGTTTGCATCTAAAATGGCTCCCAAAGCACTGGTTAAATAGTCCGAATCTGGCTCTCCCGCTTCGTCAATGCGCATGAAATCGAAAGCAGACAAGTAACTTGACGCTACTGAAACTTCTTCCAAGTAGAGGGAAAACAAATTGGTCGACAAAATCTCCCCTTGTGCCACAATAATTTTTTCTGTTTCTGACAAAACTGTTACAGCAGCTTCGTGTATGTATGAACTGATAAAATCAAAACGTTCTTCAATAAAAGCAGTTGCCTTTTTATGGTATTGAGGACTGTTGTACAAATCTTTAACAACCCCTCTGTAACGCTCCAACAGCATCGCTACCGTGTCTTTGGCTTCCTCAAATTGAGAAGTTCCAATCGAGTCACAGATTTGATGCAAGACATTCGTGGTTTGTGACATTGCAGACAAAACCACAATTTTTGGGCCATCGATTTCGGCAACGATCTTTGCTACTTTTTGAATGTTTTCTGAACTTCCTACAGAAGTTCCTCCAAATTTTAAAATTTTCATGAGGTCATCTCTATTTGTTGCAAAAATCTTTTAAATGATTCTTTGCAGCAAAAAATTTGTAATATATTTACACTTTAACACAAATTGTTTGAATTTAAACAAGCTATGAAAACCATACAAGAAGCTGTAGAAAGCATCATCCGAAAAACGCCTTTTTACGAGGAAGCACTCAACGACAAACTCATCAACGTCTCTTCTCTTGCCAGGGCCATACAAGAAGATGTAGAAAAAGATTTGGGCAAAGAGGTCAAACCAGGCGCCATCATGATGGCCATCAACCGTTTGTCTCCGTCCAACCTGCTGAGGATCCGCAAAAACATCAAAAAATTCACTTTTTCTTTGGGAGATTTTATTGTGCGTTCGGACCTCTGCAATTTCACTTTTAAAAACACTTCCAGTCTTTTAAAATCCATCTCTGCCTTGTTGATAGAAATCGGGGATGACAAAGATTATTTTTTCACCATTTCCCAAGGGATTTTTGAAACCAATATTGTGACGAGTAAAAATCTTGAAGAAAGCGTCAAAACTTTGTTTTCAAAAGAATTCATGATCTACTCACACGTAGATCTGGCCTCTATCACTATCAAACTCCCTAAAACCAACGTAGAACAATCCGGTGTCTATTACTTTATCCTAAAGCAACTGGCTTGGGCTGGAATTTCAGTACAAGAAATTATCTCCACAACGCATGAGATGACCATCGTCGTCAAGGAAGAAGATGTCAACAGCACCTTTTCTATTTTGATTGACATGAAGAAAAAATAAAGGGTTTTAGTCCGTTTCTTGCTTTGAAAATTCAGTGTGTTTGCGCAGCCTTTTGACACGCAGAAACAAGGTGCCTTTGTTTGCTCCTACAACCCTTCCTTTGCGATTCACCCACAAAAATTTTCGTGTGAATTGATGGCAGACCTAAAGAAACCGCTTTGGTTTAAAAGCCCTGCTTCCTGTATAAGAAGTCGAGAAAAGACCCCACTGCGACGCTCAAAAAAGTAGAAATCCCGCTATTGTACATTGATATTCACAAATCAAAAGTATCTTTGTGCAAAGTCTCCTAAAGAAATCCGTACATGAAAATCGTTTTTGCCACGCACAACGCCAACAAAGTTCAAGAGGTCAGCGCGCTGCTACCCTCTTTAGAATTGTTGTCTCTGGACGCTATCCGATGTCATGAAGACATCCCAGAAACAGCAGCTACTTTGGAAGGAAATGCACATTTAAAAGCCTTGCACGTCTTTGAAAATTATGGGCTAAACTGTTTTGCAGATGACACAGGACTCGAGGTAGCGGCACTCGATGGAGCTCCTGGGGTGTATTCAGCACGCTATACAGGGCCGGAAAACGATGCTGTTAAAAACATGGACAAACTGCTCAAGGAACTCGAAAACAAACCGAACAGAGCCGCGCGCTTTCGCACCGTTATCTGCCTCTATTTAAATGGACGTGTTCATTATTTCGAAGGCAGTTGTGAAGGCAGTATTTCAAAAGAAAAATCAGGTTGCAAAGGGTTTGGTTACGACCCCATATTTATTCCCGAAGGTTTTGACAGGTCTTTTGCCGAAATGACCCTGGAAGAAAAAGGGCGCATCAGTCATAGAGGCTTGGCTGTCGCAAAACTGATTCAATTTTTAAACGCACTTTAAATTGCGAACAGATCAAAAAACACATACCCGCTCTTTTGCCATCTTGGGACTGCTTTTGCTGCTAACCGCTTTTGCCAACATTCACTTGGGCTCGATTCACATTCCAAGTGGCGACATTGCCAGTATTTTGACAGGACACCCCTCTGCCGACAAAAGCTGGGACTACATTGTCTTGAATTACAGAATTCCAAAAGCCATCACCGCCATTCTCGTAGGATCGGGTTTGGGCATCAGTGGCTTGTTGATGCAAACTCTTTTTAGAAATCCCTTGGCAGGTCCCTTCGTCTTGGGAATCAGCTCTGGCGCAAGCCTTGGAGTCGCCTTTCTTTTGTTAGGCGCTTCTCTTTTTGGAGGTGTTTTTGCAGGGCTTGCACAACAGTCTTGGAGCATAGCACTCGCCGCGAGCTTGGGTTCTTTTTTTGTTTTGGGCGCCGTCCTATTGGTGGTCAAAAAAATTCGAAATACGCTATCCATCCTCATCGTAGGATTGATGTTTGGCAGCATCAGTGCGGCAGTCATCAATGTATTGAGCTATTTTAGCAATGCCGAACAGTTGCAGCAATTTGTGTTTTGGAGCTTGGGGAGTTTGGGCAACCTAAGCTGGAAAGAACTTGCACTATTCACTGGCATTGTTGCTTTTAGTACCGTATTATTGCTCCGCAGTATCAAACCGTTGGACTCTTTACTTCTGGGCGAAAATTACGCGCAAAGTATGGGTGTCGCACTCAAAAAAACACGACGCATCTTGGTCATTTCGACCGGTTTGTTGACTGGAGTCATCACGGCTTTTGCAGGACCCATTGCATTTGTAGGATTGGCAGTGCCGCATTTGACCAAATTGATTTTCAATACTTCAAGTCATAAAATTCTCTTGCCTGCCGTTGCCTTAAACGGGGCTCTTTTGCTCCTTGTTTGCGATGCCATTGCTCAGCTTCCCAACAGCGAACTCACCTTGCCTATCAATGCAATTACTTCCTTGTTTGGAGCACCTATCGTAATTTGGTTGTTGGTAAGAAAACAAAAAATAAATGTCTGACGTGAAAAAGCCTACCACTACTTCCATATTGAGATCCGAGCAGCTTGCCATCGGGTATTGCTCAAAAAAAGGCACCCACTACGTGGCCGAAAATTTAAACCTTAGGTTGGAACGAGGGCAATTGGTCTGTTTGTTGGGGAAAAATGGGGTGGGAAAATCGACGTTGTTGCGAACACTCTCCAAAACACAACACAAACTGGGCGGAACTATTTTTCTTGAAGACCGAGAACTCTCAGAAATTGACAGCAGTCAATTGGCACAAAAAATGAGTTTGGTCTTGACAGAAAAAATTCCTGAAAGCCAACTCACTGTTTTTGAACTCGTCGCTTTGGGCAGACAACCTTACACCAATTGGCTTGGAAAATTGAGTTCTGAAGACCATCAAAAAGTAGACACAGCTATCAAACAAGTCAAACTTGAAGCACTCTCCCATCGGAATTATTTTGAATTGAGTGACGGGCAGCTACAGAAAGTCATGATTGCACGTGCTTTGGCACAAGATACAGACCTCATCCTATTGGACGAACCGACAGCTCATTTGGACCTTCACCATACCATTGAAGTTTTTCAACTGCTCAAAGACTTGGCCACCAAAACAAACAAAACCATTTTGATTTCTACACATGAAGTCAACTTGGCCCTTGCATTGGCAGACGATCTCTGGCTGATGCGTCCCGACAAGTTTGTAAGTGGGTCCACTGCAAACTTGATCGAAAGCCAAGACCTTCAAAACTTGTTCCCAACCGAACAGCTGACTTTCAATGAAAAACTAAAGCAATTTGTCTTTCGGACTCAAAGTACAAATACAGGCTTGCCTTCCAAAAAATAGGACATCCTGCTTGTATTAAAAATGTTTTTTTTACTTTTAATCAAAATGCCATCTTATGAAATTACTCTTCTCCTTAGCCCTTTTAGTTTTGACAAGCTATGCTGTCAACTGTAGCAAAATTTCAGTTGAGATTGCTCCGGACCCAGCTATCAAATACGCGAACTCCATCACCTTGGAAGAGCTCAAAGAAAACCTATACGAATTTGCTTCTGACGCTTACGAAGGACGCAATACTGGAGAGCTCGGACAAAAAAAAGCAGCGGCTTTTTTAAAAAATCAATACAAAAATAGCGGTGTCGCTACACCGATTGGAAACGACGATTATTTTCAAGAAATCCCGGCTTCTTTTTTACCTGCAGGAATCAAAGACAGCGAAAATGTGGTGGCTTTTGTAGCAGGGACGACATTTCCAGAAGAAATCATCGTCATTTCAGCACATTACGACCATATCGGTACTGAAAATGGTGAAATCTATAACGGCGCTGACGACGATGCCTCAGGAACCGTAGCCATTCTCGAAATCGCAGAGGCTTTTCAACTCGCTGCCAATGATGGAAAAGGTCCCAAACGCTCGCTGCTGTTTCTCAATGTCACCGCAGAAGAAAAAGGACTGTTCGGATCGAAATGGTATGTTGAAAACCCCTTATTTCCTATCGAAAACCACGTTGCCAACTTGAACATTGACATGGTCGGACGTGTGGACGATGCACATAAAAACAAACCGAATTTCATCTACTTGATCGGTGCTGACAAATTGAGCAGCGAATTGCACGAAGTCTCTGAAGAAGCAAACAAGAAGTTTGTCAACTTGGATTTGGATTATACCTTCAACGACGAGAACGACCCAAATCGCTTTTACTACCGTTCCGATCATTACAATTTTGCGAAAAACAACATTCCTGTGATTTTTTACTTCAACGGAGTCCATGAAGATTACCACAAACCGTCGGATACCGCAGAAAAAATCAATTACGAATTGCTGACCAAGAGGACCAAACTTATTTTCTACACGGCCTGGGAAATCGCCAACAGAACAGAGCGTTTGAAGTTAGACTAGTAAGCGTTGTTTGATTTAAAAAAAACGGATGAGAAGGAGCTGTTATTACTCCTCATAGCGTTTGAGAATTTTATCGATACTCTTGATGGATTTTTGCAACCATTGCAAATAGACGGCTTGTTTTTCACCGGCAGAAAGTTGCCATGGAACAGGTGTGTCACGCAATCTTGAGGAAACGTTTTGCAGCACAATGGCGGCGGCAACAGATACATTGAGGCTCTCTGTAAATCCGTACATGGGCACTTTGAGATGCGCATCTGCCTGCGCTAAGACCAAGTCAGATACCCCTTCTTTTTCAACACCAAAGACAAAAGCTGCCTTTTTGGTGATATCAAAATCTCCTACAAATTCAGAAGTTTCGTGTGGAGTGGTTGCAATGATTTGGTATCCTTTTGCACGTACCGCATCAATACAAGCTTGAGTATTGTGCAGTTCTTGGTTGTAGCGGTGAAAGGTCAACCATTTTTGGGAACCTTTTCCGACCTGGTTGGAGACATAGGTCTGGTATTTGTTTTCGATGATGTGCAAGTCTTGGATGCCAAAAATATCACAACTCCTCGTAATGGCACTTGTATTGTGTTTTTGATACAAATCTTCCAAAATAACGGTAAAATGACGGGTACGGTTTTGAAGTACCTTTTGAAAGGTTTCCTTGCGCTCTTCGGTCACAAAAGCTTCTAAATACGCAATCAATTTGGAGTGGTCCATCCTTCTTATTTCTTAATGATTTCTGCCAAGGACCCATACAAATGGCCTTGGGTGATGACAGCGCCTTTTTCAATCAAATCAAAAACTTCCACGTTGCGTTCCTCGGAGTAATCTTTGTGTGCGTAAAAATACTCCAAACAGGCATGCCCCGCATTTTTAGACAACCAGTCGATGCCCTCTTTTGACAAAAAATCGATGGACGTATCGGATGTTTTGACCATGATGCGTTCGATCATGGTTTGTTTGCACTTGAACAAGTTGATGCTGTTTTTGGAATAATGCTCTACAAAAGGAGTGTTGCTCAACACATCGTCCCATACGAGGTCGCTAAAAAGACGCATCTCTTCTTCCGCGATTTCAGGTTTGTCCGTCTTTAAGGCGGTCCATTCTTGGACGTCAATTTTTTGAGAAGCTAAAAAACGAGCAAATTCTTCGTGTAGGGCTTCAAATTGCTCTTTGGTAAGAAGTCTGTATTTCATAGTGCTGGGCTGTCTTGATATTCAAATGTAAAAAACTAAGAGGTTTTGGCAAAACACACCGCATAAAAAATCCACCAGCTCTGCAGAGTGGTGGATTTGATAAGGCTTGGTGTGCCGAATTATTCTCCTACGATCTCGAAAGAGATTTCAGCAACCACGTCTCTGTGCAAACGAACAGAGGCGTTGTATTTACCAGTTCTTTTGACCAATCCACCTGTTACTTTGATGAATTTTTTATCGATCTCAGTTCCTGATTTCGCAATGGCTTCAGCCACATCAATGTTTGAAACAGAACCAAACAATTTGGTACCTTCTCCAACTTTCGCTGTGATTTTGATTTCCAATGCTTTGATTGCCTCAGCTATTTTTGTAGCTTCTTTGACAATCTTTTCTTCTTTGTATGCACGTTGTTTTAAGTTTTCGGCCAAAACTTTTTTGGCTGATCCTGTTGCTAAAACAGCCTGTCCTTGAGGAATTAAAAAGTTCCTTCCGTATCCATTTTTTACAGCTACGATATCGTCTTTAAAACCTAAGTTTTCTACGTCTTTTTTCAATATAACTTCCATGTCGTATCTGTTTTATTTTAATAAATCTCCAACATAAGGCATTAGTGCCAAGTGACGCGCTCTTTTGATCGCTACGGACACTTTTCGTTGAAATTTCAAAGAGGTCCCTGTCAAACGACGCGGTAAAATCTTACCTTGCTCGTTTACCAAATACATCAAATAGTCTGCATCTTTGTAATCAATGTACTTGATTCCATTTTTCTTGAATCTACAGTATTTTGCTTCTTTCTTCGTGTCGATATCCAATGGAGTAAGGTATCTTACCTCTCCTTGTTTTCCTCCTTTTGCTTGTTGTTCAATTGACGCCATACTTTATTTTTTAGCAGATTTAACACGTTCTCTTCTCTTTTCAGCCCAAGCAGCAGCGTGTTTGTCCAAACGAACAGTCAAATAACGCATGATGCTGTCATCTCTTCTAAACTCAAGTTCAAAAGCAGCCAAGTTTTCACCAGCTAAGTTGTACTCAAACAAGTGGTAAAAACCACTTTTTTTCTTTTGGATTGGGTAGGCTAATTTTTTTAGTCCCCAATCTTCCTTCCAAATCATTTCGGCACCTTTAGAAACAAGATAGTCCTCAAACTTCTGTACTGCTTCCTTTACCTGAACATCAGATAAAACGGGATTCAAAATGAAAACAGTTTCGTAATGATTCATAATTATTGATCTTTTAAATTATTTAAGGCTGCAAATATAGTACTTATTTTGGAATATACAGAAGGGAAAACTATCTTTTTTAGCCCCCTTCTTGCCCTTTGGTTTTCAAGGCCTTCCGGTTCTTTTTAGCGCAAAGAATGACGGGTCGTTTGTTTGCATCCCAAAACACAGCAGCAGCAAGTTCTAAAACACCCTTCTCAGCTGTTTAATTCTCATCAAAATCCACAAAAATAGTTTTATTTACTCACAGCCTATTGTCAGTTCTAGTGGAAAACTTATTTTTGAGCAAATTATCAAGAACAACATGCAACGCATCCTAGATCGTTTTCTCAAATACGTGCAAGTCGACACCCAGTCCGACCCCAACAACCCGGCTTTTCCTAGTACTGAAAAGCAATGGGATTTGGCGCGTATTTTGGTAACAGAACTCGAAAACATCGGGATGCAAGAAGTGGAATTGGACAAAAATTGTTATGTCATGGCAACGTTGCCTAGCAATGTCTCAAAAGAGGTCCCCACCATCGGCTTTGTGGCCCACATGGATACCAGTCCCGATTTTTCAGGAACAGACGTACGCCCACAAATCCATCGAAATTACGACGGCAACGCACTCGTTTTAAACCGCGCGCAAAACATCGTGTTGTCTCCTGATTATTTTGAAGACTTGTTGCTTTACAAAGGACAGACCTTAATTACAACTGACGGCACTACGCTGCTCGGCGCAGATGACAAAGCAGGCATTACAGAAATTGTCTCTGCCATGGAACACCTGATAGAACATCCAGAGATTCCGCATGGAAAAATCCGCATTTGTTTTACTCCCGATGAAGAAGTCGGCAAAGGAGCGCATCTTTTTGACGTAAACAAGTTTGGCGCAGAGTGGGCCTACACCTTGGACGGAAGTGAAATTGGCGAATTGGAATACGAAAATTTCAACGCGGCAAGTGCTAAAATTGTGATCAAAGGAAAAAGTGTGCATCCGGGATATGCCAAAAACAAAATGGTCAATTCCATCTTGATAGGAAATGAATTCGCTTCCAAACTGCCTCCGGCTGACGTTCCTGAAAAAACGGAAGGACTGGAAGGGTTTTACCACCTTCACAGTAGCAAAGGAGGGATTGAAGAAACCGTATTGGAATACATTGTCAGAGACCACGACTATGAGGAATTTGAAAAACGGAAGGCGGCACTGCTCCAAATTGCAACCCATCTGAACAAAAAATACGGCGCTTCAATCGTAAACGTCGAACTAAAAGATCAATACTTTAACATGAAGGAAAAGATCGAACCCGTCATGCACATTGTCGACATTGCCAAAGAAGCGATGGAACAAGCAGGCGTTCGTCCTTTGATCAAAGCCATACGTGGAGGAACAGACGGCTCTCAGCTGTCCTTTAAAGGACTGCCTTGCCCAAACATTTTTGCAGGAGGACATCATTTTCACGGCAAATACGAATACGTTCCGCTTGAATCCATGGTAAAAGCAACCGAAGTCATCACCAACATCGCACAACTAACAGCAAAAAGAAATATCTAATGGAAACAACAGTTTTACAATCCTTGGCTAAAAAATACGGAAGTCCCCTTTACGTATACGATGCCGCTAAAATCATTTCGCAATACGAACGGATTTGCAATGCCTTTTCTGGGGTTGCCAATCTCAAAGTGCACTTTGCAACCAAAGCCTTGTCAAACATTTCTGTTTTAAAACTTTTCAAAAGTTTGGATGCAGGATTGGACACTGTTTCCATACAAGAAGTATTAACGGGACTGAAAGCAGGCTTTGCGCCTCAAGACATCATTTACACCCCCAATGGCGTGTCTTTGGAAGAAATTGAAAAAGTAGCGCAAATGGGTGTCAAAATCAACATTGACAATTTGTCAATCTTGGAACAATTTGGACACCACTACCCTGACATTCCTGTTTGTATTCGGATCAATCCACACATCATGGCGGGTGGAAACACAAAAATATCTGTGGGACACATCGATTCCAAATTTGGAATCTCCATTCACCAGGTACCGCACATTTTGAGAATTGTTGAAAACACCAACATGACCATCAACGGTGTTCACATGCACACTGGGTCGGATATTTTGGACATCAACGTATTTTCTTCTGCTGCAGACCTCTTGTTCGATGTGGCCAAAGATTTTAAAGATTTGGAATTCATCGATTTGGGCAGCGGCTTTAAAGTCCCCTATTACGAGGGAGCTGCTGCTACGGATATTGAGGAACTCGGAAAAGTTTTGACGAAGCGTTTCAACACCTTTTGCAAAGCCTATGGAAAAGACCTGACTTTGATGTTTGAACCTGGAAAATTCTTGGTCAGTGAAGCGGGAAAATTCTTGGCAAAGGTAAACGTTGTGAAACAAACCACTTCTATGGTATTTGCGGGAATTGACAGTGGCTTCAACCATTTGGCAAGGCCGATGATGTATGATGCATACCACCACATTCACAACATTTCCAATCCAAAAGGCAAAGAACGTTACTACTCAGTAGTGGGTTATATTTGTGAAACAGACACCTTTGGCATCAACAGAAAAATCAACGAGATTTCTGAAGGCGACATTTTGTGTTTTGACAACGCGGGTGCCTATTGTTTTTCGATGGCATCCAACTACAACTCACGCTTCAAGCCTGCTGAAGTATTGCTTTACAAAGGCAAAGACCATTTGATACGAAAAAGAGAAACCATCGAAGACCTTTTCAAAAACCAAGTAGAATTGGATTTCTAAGAACGAAGAACCACTTTTAAAAAAGTGGTTTTTTTATACAAGCCAAAAAAAAAGGCGCTCTTTAAAAACTTCTCCTTCCGAGAAATCACAAAGAACACCTCTTGTAAAAATAGCAAAAAGTGGAGAACCAACTCAATGGGGATCGCTGGTTTTTCGGGGGTTGCTACCCCTACTGTATCATAGGAAAAGAACCTGCCATTGCTATCTATACACTGAAGTTACAACAATTCCTAAAAAATAAAATAGCTGAAAATAAGGAAAATTTATAATCCTTAACTTTAGTTAAGGGTAAATACTTATCATGGAAAAATTCTCAGCATATCATTCCAATCTTTGATAAAAAATGATTTTCAACCCTCTTTGAACAATTGTATTACAGAATCCGTAACAAGCTAGGTTCGTATTCGCTTTTTTTTATTTTCAAAAAAAAGAAGGGTTCGCATTTAGAGGCACTGAATGGTCAAATGAGCTGTCCCCTTAAAAAACAGCTCAAAAACTAAAAAACAAGAGGGTGTGTTTTTTTTGAGAACAATGTGGCTTCTTTTTAATTTAATCTTTATATTTGCTGCATGATTTTTTTGATAAAAAATACATGCTTTTCTACAGACTCAATTTCGATTGGGCGTATTTCCACGACAACCACAGGAAATACGACAACCCCTTGGGGTTAATTCACGCTTATTTCCAAAAAAAACAAAGGGGCTACTCGTTTAGACGCAACCGGCAGCACAGGTAAAGAAAATTGCAATTTCAATGTCAAGTCCCTGAACAATGTTTGCCAAACCCAAACAAGCAGCCCACAGACATCCAAAAGAAAATCACCACACGATCAAACCATAAAAAAATGAAAGTTTTAAAATTCGGAGGAACTTCAGTAGCAAATGCGGAAAACATCTCCAAAGTCATCGCTATCCTCAAAAAAAGTGCTCAAAATGAAAAATTGGCCGTGGTCGTCTCTGCTTTGGGAGGAACAACAGATCTTTTGTTGGAAGCCGGTGCCAAGGCGCAGGACGGCAACAACCATTACCTTGAAATTTTTAAAAATATTGAGAACAGGCATTTGGAAACTGTACGAGCACTCATTCCGATTGACAAACAATCTGCTGTTTTAGGCGGCTTGAAAAAAATCATCAACGAACTAGAAAGCACCTTAGAGGGCATCTGTTTGCTGCGTGAGTTTTCAGACAAAACCCATGACAAAATTGTGAGTTTTGGCGAAAGACTGTCATCCTACATCGTCTTCAATGCCTTGAAATCTCACACAAAAAATGTCGCTTTGAAAGACAGTCGTGAGTTGGTTCTTACTGACAACGCCTTTACACAAGCAACTGTTTTTCATGAAGAAACACACAGAAATATTGAAAACTTTTTCAAAAACAACAAAGCGCAAATTGTCGTACTCCCTGGTTTTGTCGCTGCCAACAAAAAAGGCGAAACAACAACCTTGGGCCGTGGAGGGTCCGATTATACCGCAGCACTAATTGCAGCCACACTCAACAGTCCCGTTCTAGAAATTTGGACCGATGTAAGCGGCATGTACACCGCCAATCCCAAATTAGTGAAAGACGCTTTCCCAATTGAAAACATCTCCTACCAAGAAGCGATGGAGCTGTCTCATTTTGGGGCAAAAGTCCTCTATCCTCCAACCATACAACCTGTGTTGCAAAAAGAAATCCCGTTGTTGATCAAAAACACCTTTGATCCCGAGGCGGCAGGAACCTACATCTCTAAAATCGACAACAAGAGCGAAACTTTGGTCAAAGGAATCAGTCACATTGATCACGTATCGCTCATCACCTTGGAAGGAAACAGCATGATCGGCATTCCTGGTTTTTCCAAACGTCTTTTTGAAGCCTTGTCCCAAGAAAAAATCAACGTGACTTTGATCACACAAGCCTCTTCTGAGCATTCCATCTGTATCGGCATCCACGATGTTGATGCGGAAAGAGCAAAAGAAATTGTGGACGAAGCTTTTGCTTACGAAATTTCTTTGGGCAAAGTAGCCCCTTTGTTAGTCGAAAGTGGCTTGGCCATCATTGCACTGGTCGGGGATCACATGAAAAATCACCAAGGCATCAGTGGACGCATGTTCAGTACTTTGGGAAAAAACAATGTAAACATCCGTGCCATTGCACAAGGAGCCTCAGAAAAGAACATCTCTACGGTTATCGCCAGCAAAGACATCTGCAAAGCCTTGAACTCTCTGCACAATGCCTTTTTTGAAAACCAAGTCAAACACTTGAATTTGTTTGTGGTAGGTGTCGGAAATGTCGGAGGAAAACTCTTGGAACAAATCAAAACACAAGAAGTGTATTTGCTAGAAAACCTCCAGTTGAAAATCAATGTGGTCGG
>ERZ1048872.415-NODE-415-length-47733-cov-7.305550_pt1 | contig 47733 bp, 33 predicted proteins | sample MGYA00383100_ERZ1048872 | MGnify/ENA primary metagenome ERZ1048872 (study PRJEB29581, sample SAMEA5548370) | metagenome | biome: marine; feature: coastal; material: water | depth 50 m | study: Short-term variability in the microbial, nano- and picoplankton...
CCGGTATGCCCAGCGAAGCGTGCGAGCGGCTAGATCCACGGCAATTGCTGCGCCAGCGCCCGTTGGGCAGACAAGAGTGCCTTCAGCAAAGGCAGGAGAGAGCCCGAGTAGTTTCCGATCATCTCGGTTCGTAATGTCGTATTCGACGTCAATTTCGGCTAGCGGTTGTGACCACAGTGTGTCGCCGGTGGCAGCTGATAATACATCAAGCCGTATTTGCTGTCGTTCTTCAACTAGCACATAAAGCTCATTGCCAAGCGGCAAAGGGCTTCCCAGAAACCAGTGAGACTCTGGGCTTTCGTTTTCTCGTGGCAGTTGCCAGCGGATTTGTCCTTCTTGTGTGATGTCATAAGCAACAAGCCGATTGGTGGTTAAGACAACACGTGAACGTCCAGGTTGCCGCAAACGTTCTCGAGAGGTTTGAAGCACATCTTGCTCAACAGCAAACACAAGTTCTCCGTCACTTGAAAGCGTTGAAGTAGTCGAATCATAGAAAAGCCCGTCAAGTGGATGCGTGCTACGTTCCTCAAACTCGTTCGGACTGTTGTCAGCAATTGCTGAATTCGCTAATCGCCCTTCTATCCACATTCTTTTCCCAGATTCAAAATCAATTGCCATGACACCTGCCCGTGATTGAACAAGGAGTGAATTGCCAACGGCGAGTGGCGTGCCTGCAGGGAGAATGGGAAGTCCTTGCTCAGTGAGCAAATCACTTCTTTGCTTCAGGAGACGCTGCTCCTGTGGATGCAGTGTGAGAGGCACCCTAAAACGAGGGACCAAAAGCGGTCGGTCGCATGGCCGTATTGGATTTCGGTCGGGTCTTCCTCGACTCATCCTCCAGTTTTCTGATGAGAGGGTTTTTTCGGCATCTGGTCCAGATGTAGCCCCAGCTAATTTAGCAATGAGGAGTTGGTCACGTAGGAGGTCTTGTTCCGGCAGGAGTTCACCACCAAGTCGTGCCGACCCTTTGATGTCTTTGAGGAGTTGTTGGGCCTTCTTTTTCTTATGTGGATCTATTGCAATCGTTGTTGCTGCCTGCATGAGTTTGAATGTTGGAAGCAATGTGTCAGGAAGGTTTGTCTTCGGGCCGGTAGCGATGCGTTCCAGCCATGCCTCTGCCGCGAGCGGCTGACCCGATTCAAGGAGCCTTGCCGCCGTAAGGATTGCGGAACGATGCCCGGCTTCAGTGTGAAACCATCGCCTTGCAACGGCAATGATTGCTTCGTTGTTATTTTCACTCAGGGCTGTTCGGAGTGCGCGATCTGCACGTGTCCTGAATTGAAGTTGATATGCCTTACGGCCTGCTTCAGGAAGCTTGCCGATTAGTTCCGTCACCAGCGTTTTCATACTACGACGAGTCTGTTCACTTGCGGTATCGCCCTCCAGGAAAACATCTTGTTCGGCGGTCAACATTTCATCAAGGAGTGCTGTCGCATCTGCCATTCGGCCTCCAGCAATGAGTCGTTGAGCCTGGTCAAATTGGCGTTCACGAAGTCGTTCACTCGGCAGATACACGCCGTTGTTTACAACAAGTTCTTCTGGTGTTGCTTCAGAAGAATCATCAGCTCGTACGAAAGGAAAAAATGCGTTTCGAAGAGAGTGAGTAATATTCGGAATACGGATTCCAAGAACGAGGAGACCACACAAAGCGAACGTAGCAACGCAGCAGAGGCGTGCAGATGTCCGTGGTCGACGCCGAGCGGTTTCAATTTTTTTTTGTGAAGTCACGATGATTCCATCTACGTCTTTCATGAACTCGATCCGCAATTGGTCCTTCTGCACGTGGAGTTGGCATGGTGCCCCTTCATTATTGCAGCAGAGGCCTGTTTGTGTCTGTTTTCTGAACATGCTGAAGGTCTCATTCGAAATGCGACACATGTCCTCAATGTCGAGACGCGCCGGCAAATCGCCCCTTTAGCGAGGGGTTTCTTGTTGGTAAGTACCCAAAAAATAGTGTTTTTTTGGCTAATTACATAAAAAAACACTGTTTTCCCTTGCATTTTTACGGGTAATGCCTCTAATCGACGCCGCAAGCGGCCGTTTTCGGTCGAGCACCGAAATGCGGTCGGGGTTATTTGCCGCACACAACTTTTCTCGTACGGGAGGCACGAACGATAATGGCGAAAAAGACTGGAAGTAAGCCAATGACAAAGACTGAGATCATGCGTGCGATCTCAGAAACCACAGGTTTGCCGAAGAAAGACGTCGTTGCAGTCGTCGAGTCGCTTACTGAAGAAATCGGTAACGCACTTCGCAAAAGCGGAATCGGAGTCTTCTCGATTCCTGGTTTGGTCAAGATTGAACGTCGCGCAGTTCCAGCACGTCCTGCACAAAAGAACGTGAAGAATCCCTTCACTGGTGAACTGCAGGATCGTCCTGCAAAGCCAGCGAGCGTAAAGGTTCGCGTTCGTGCTCTGAAGAACTTGAAGGCAATGGTCGAAGTTTAATCAGAACGACGATCACGAGTCGTCGACGAAGCATTTGTAAAGAAACGGGTGGCACATTTTTGTGGCACCCGTTTTTTTTTGTAAGGCCGTGACTGTCGGCTACATGAAGAACGGCAGCACACAAATGTACGCATCACGAGGCCCTGACGACAAAAGTTATCTGAAGAGGAGAGTATGCAATGAATCTTTCTCAACAAGTTCTTTCTAAAGGGGTGCTTTTCCTTGTTTGTGCCTGCACATGCCATGAGGTCGGGGAAGCCGAACAGCCAAATGTCATCGTGATTCTCACAGATGATCAAGGGTGGGGAGATCTGAGTATGAATGGGAATGTCTCCATAGAGACTCCTCATATTGATCGACTTGCAAAAGATGGAGCTCGTTTCGAGCGATTCTTCGTCAGTCCGGTCTGTTCTCCAACCCGAGCAGAGTTCTTGACAGGCAGGCATCATGTGCGCTGTGGCGTGTATTCCACTTCCGAGGGTGGTGAACGCGTGAATTCAGACGAGACGATGATCGGTGAGGTTTTCAAAAAAGCTGGTTACCGAACGGGAGCCTTTGGCAAATGGCATAGTGGGATGCAGCATCCGTATCATCCCAATGCACGGGGGTTCGATGAGTTTTACGGCTTTTGTTCAGGCCACTGGGGCAACTACTTTAGTCCAATGCTTGAGCACAACGGGCAGCTTGTTAAGGGTGAAGGGTTTATCATTGATGATCTCACGAATCGTGCCATCGACTTTATTGAGGGCGAGCATAAGAGTCCGTTTTTTGTCTATCTTCCGTACAATACCCCGCATTCACCGATGCAGGTCCCGGATAGGTGGTGGAATAAATTTAAAAACAAAAAGCTCACTCAAGAACACCTGAAAAAGAAAAGTGAAAAAATTGACCACACGCGAGCCGCACTCGCAATGTGTGAAAATATCGATTGGAATGTAGGCCGACTTCGTTCCAAGCTCAGAGAGCTCAACCTGGAAAAAGATACCATCGTGGTGTACTTCAGTGACAATGGCCCAAATGGTTCTCGGTGGAATGATGGCCTACGCGGTCGTAAGGGATCGACAGATGAAGGGGGGGTGAGGTCCCCGCTGATTATGTGTTGGCCCGGGGTTATTGAGGGAGGAACTGTTGTCACGCAGATTTGCTCAGCAATGGACCTTATGCCAACTCTTGCAGAGTTGGCGGACGTCGAGGTTGTCACCGCAAAGCCGATAGATGGTCTAAGCCTTGTGCCGCTCTTGGTCAACAAGAAAGCCTCCTGGGTGGATAGGACACTCGTACACCATTGGAAAGATAAGGTTTCTGTCAGAACGCAGCAGTTTCGTCTTGATGATAAGGGACGGCTGTATGACATGAATGACGATGAGGGACAGCGTGTCGAACTCAATGACTCACAGCCAGAGATGGCAGCGGCTCTTCAAGAAAAAGCAGATGGCTTTCGCCAGCAAATGCTTTCAGAGTATGGCAAGCCATTTGACAGGCGGCCGTTTGTCGTTGGGTATGAGGGCGCACGATTGACACAGGTTCCGGCTCGGGATGGCATCGGACATGGCAATATCAAGAGATCCAACCGATTTCCAAATGATTCTTTTTTTGAGAATTGGACGACTGTGGAGGATTTTATTTCATGGGAATGTGAGGTTGGTGCTGCTGGAACTTACCGTGTTGAAATTTTTTACACCTGTCCCAAAGAGGATGTTGGGTCCACCGTTGAGCTGGTCTTTAGACACAGTTCTCTCACCGGAGAAATAACCGTTCCTCATAATCCACCGCTTGCAGGAATGGAAAATGACCGATTCGAACGGGCAGAGTCGTACGTTAAAGATTTTAAAAGAATGACTCTTGGTGAAATACAGCTTGAGGAAGGTGAAGGCACCTTGATGCTACGAGCGAAGAAGATTCCCGGTGACACGGTGATGGATTTTCGCCTGTTGTTACTGACTCGTATGGATTAAATGGAATCCAGGATCACGTGAGTTTGTTCCAATGCAACAGGCTCAAAACGAAAGGTCGTTGCTTAAAATGAGACTGTTTGTTTGTCTTCAGGTAGTTTTTTCTGCTTTCTTTTTATCGTTGTTGGTTCCCACGCAGGCGGACGCAGTGGAACGTCCAAATGTGGTCTGGATTGTAGTCGATGACATGTCCCCGAATTTCTCGTGTTATGGCGAGACAGCCATTCAGACACCACATGTGGATCGCTTGGCAGCCGAGGGCGTACGCTTCACGCGTGCGTATGCCACGTCACCCGTATGCTCAACCTTTCGGTCTGCTCTGATCACTGGGATGTATCAAACAGCAACGGGCACGCACCACCATCGAAGTGGCCGAGGAGAGCATCGTATTTCTCTGCCTGCGGGTGTGAAGCCAGTACCGGAACTTTTTCAAGAGGCTGGGTATTACACGTGTATTGGGAGTGGTTTACTCGACCTCGATTACCGAAGCCAGCCGTTCACGGACCGTTCTCGCGGAAGAATGGGCAAGACCGACTACAACTTTGATTGGAAGCGTACGATGTACGATGCCAATGATTGGTCCGGACGTCACGCAGGACAGCCTTTTTTCATGCAGGTGCAGCTGCATGGAGGGAAGCTTCGAGGAGCTTCAACCAAAGCGTATGCCGCGTTTGAACAGCAGGTAAACAGCGTAGTGGGAGAGGCTACAGATTTTGGTGATGTTCTGTTGCCGCCGTATTACCCTGCGGATCGCATTCTCTTGCAAGATTGGGCGTTATATCTCGATTCAGTTCGCGTAACGGACTGCCACGTCGGGCGTGTGCTGCAGCGGCTCGAAAAAGAGGGATTGCTTGAGAATACGCTGATTGTTTTCTTTACTGATCATGGGTTGAGTCATGCCCGTGGTAAGCAGTTCTTATATGACGAAGGAACGCACGTGCCTCTTGTGGTTCGCGGCCCGAACATTCAGGCAGGGCGTGTTCGAACTGACCTCGTTGAGCATATCGATGTCGCGGCGATGTCTCTTGCAGCAGCAGGCGTAACCATTCCGGATTGGATGCAGGGGCAAGATATTCTTGCAAAAGATTTTCATCCCAAGCATGCAGTTTTTGCTGCACGAGATAGGTGCGGAGAGGCAGTTGATCGAATTCGATCAGTGCGTAGTGAAAACTATCTTTACATAAAGAATTTTTTTCCTAGTCGTCCGCATCTTATGCCAAGTAATTATAAAGACAGCAAGTTGATCATTCAGCGGCTCCGAGAACTTCATGCAGGTGAAGGGATCGGTCAGCTCGGGGAGAAGCTCTTATTCTCACCGTGCCGTCCTACGGAAGAACTTTATTTGTACCAGCAAGATAGGTGGCAGATTCATAATCTGGCTGAAAACAGAAAATACGCGGACAAGCTGGTTCGTCATCGCGAGTTGCTCAACGAATGGGTTAGACGAACAGAAGATCCCGGTACCGAATCTGACGACGTCTACGTGCTGGAAACTGAAGATCAGCTGAAAGATATGAAAAATGAAACAGCACGGAACAAATATCGTGCAAACGTAGAGACTTACCAGCGTTGGGCCAGAGAAGGCATATAGTGCTGCGATGACGACTGTTTTTAAAGTCGTGTCAGCGGTCTATTGTGCTGAAAGTGGACAGAGGGAGGCTCGAACTCCCGACACACGGATTTTCAGTCCGTTGCTCTACCAACTGAGCTATCTGTCCGGATCTTCGAAAGGCGTGGAGAACCCACGATTATCCGAAGAATACCCACATTAGTAGAGTCGTTTCGCTTCGTTGTCAACGCGTGGCCTCTGCACGGGGGCTGTACGACGATGCTCATCGTAGCAATGGGGTCACGTGGCCGCTCGCTCGAGTCGGTCCCGAACGGCTGCCCAGTCGGAATCCGCAGGAACTACATCAACAACCAAGCGATCAAGTCCTCGCTGGTCAAGGGCGTGGAGTGTGGCGTAGAGGCTGCGTGCGTACGCTGCAGGGTCTACTGGCATGGGAATGACAACTAGGTTCGGCGATGCCGCAAGTGCCACCACAGCAGCTGTGCGAGCCGAGCGAGAGAGCCAGCCGACGCGGTGCCCGGCCTCAAGAAGTTTTGGAATGAGTGTCATTGCATCATCAGATAGTGTGAGACGGGTGTGAGGGGCGTAATGTCGGTGCTGGCTGCCGGGGCTTCGTAGAGCCTCACCGCGTTCCCTGCCCTGCTCCAGGCATGCTTCTTTCGATGAACGAATTTGTACACTGAGTGCTTCGGCGAGTTGCTGAGCAGATATTGGCCCCGGCCGAAGAATGGTAGGCGGGTCCACTGTGCAATCGAGGACTGTTGATTCCAGCCCATGCTTACAGGGTCCACCATCAAGAATCATGCCTACTCGATGACCTAGTCCTTCGAGGACGTGGTGTGCCGTTGTCGGAGACACAGCTTCTGATCGATTTGCACTCGGAGCTGCAATGGGGCACTTGGCCAGTTCAATGAGGCGGCGAGAAACAGAGAGACCAGGACATCTCAGTGCAACAGTGTGACCATTGGCAGTGACAATATCCGGCACTGATTGGGCTTTTGGAACGACTAAGGTTAATGGTCCAGGCCAGAAAGCGCGGGCGGCCCTTTCAGCAGTATCCGGCCATTGAGCAGCCAGAGAGCGAGCCATATCAGTGTCTGAAACATGCACAATGAGTGGATTTGTCGCCGGGCGACCTTTTGCTTGAAAGATCTGAGCAACAGCATCAGGGTCCATTGCATTCGCGGCAAGGCCATAGACAGTTTCAGTAGGGATAGCCACAAGTTGACCTGTTGCGAGCCTCTCCGCTGCTGCAGCCAACGCTGCAGCGGTCTCTGGTTCCGGAGTCACAACACCCTCCGGCCAATCGATTGCGGCGAGTATTGGAAGGGGCGGACGTCGTACGGGAACTGGTGTCATAGCGTTGACGGTTGCAGTGAAAGGGCACTCCGAGCATGATGGCATCTTCTGCAGACTAGGCAACCCGTTTTTTTGGAGCTTTCTATTACCATGTCTTCACAGTCTTCTCAGGGCTCTAATTGCCCAGTTGTCGGTGTCATAATGGGTAGCAAATCAGATTGGAAAACCCTTGAGCGGGCAGCGGCGGTTCTGAGCGAACTTGGCGTGCCACACGAATGTGAAATTGTATCAGCGCATCGCACACCAGAGAAACTCACTGAATATGCTCGTGCTGCCGCTAAGAGAGGGCTGAAAGTAATTATCGCGGGTGCAGGTGGCGCCGCACATCTTCCGGGCATGGTCGCAGCACAGACTCACCTCCCAGTACTTGGTGTGCCCGTCGAGTCAGCTGTCCTTCGGGGTGTTGATTCGTTGTTATCGATTGTTCAAATGCCAGCAGGTGTACCTGTTGGGACCCTTGCAATTGGCAACGCAGGTGCAGCGAATGCAGCACTTCTTGCAGTTTCCATTCTGTCTTTACATGACGAGGCGTTGCGAGATCGTCTTTGTGAGTACCGAAAGTCGCAGACAGAACGAGTGCTCGCCGATAATCTTTCCTCTGGTATGTAATTCTCTGACACAAAATGTGGGGTGTCCTTATGGGTAATGACGCTGACCAGGTATCTTCGATCATGCCGGGGGCCCTGCTTGGGGTTCTAGGTGGTGGCCAGTTAGGGGCAATGTTTGCAATGGCTGCTCGCAGTATGGGGTATCGAGTTGCTGTGATTACTGATACTGAGAATTGTCCGGCTGCTCGTCATGCTGACCGGATCCATGTTGGGAGCTATACAGACGTATCATTTCTTGCTCAAGCAGCCAAAGATCTCTCAGTTGTGACCTTCGAGTTTGAAAATGTACCGGCTGCAGCCGGAGAGGCTCTCAAGGCTGAAGTTCTGGTTCGTCCTCGTCCAGAGGTGCTTTTTACGACACAGAACCGTGAGCGTGAGAAAGCATTTCTGGTAAATCATGGTATTCCCTGTGGCCGCCATGCCGTCGTGCGGTCAGAGGAAGAGTTGCATGATGCGGCAGGGACTATTGGATTACCGGCCGTTCTCAAAACAGCAGCCTTTGGGTATGACGGAAAGGGGCAGGAACTCATAAAAAAAACTGCTGATTTGGGTAATGCTTGGGAGCGGCTTGGTGGAGCAACGTGTGTTCTAGAGGAGTGGATTGATTTTCAGTGTGAGCTGTCGGTTGTTGCAGCGAGGGGTCTCGACGGCGCTGTTGTTGCATTTTCTGCAATCCGGAATGAACATAAAAATCATATCCTTGATGTCAGTTCATGCCCTGCTGAGTTGCCAGCAGAAGTCTTGGGTGAGGCTGAGCATCTTGCAGCGACAGTTCTCTCAGAGTTACAAGTTGTTGGTGTGTCGTGTATCGAGTTTTTCTTGACACATGAAAATCGTCTTCTAGTGAATGAGATTGCACCGCGAACTCATAACTCTGGACACTTAACGATCGAATCCTGTTCAACCAGCCAATTCGAACAACAGGTACGAGCTATCTGTGGATTGCCGCTTGGTGTCACATCTCCTCTTGTTCCAGCAGCGATGGCAAATGTGCTTGGTGATTGCTGGCAGGCGGGTGAGCCTGACTGGAGTGGTGTTCTTGCTTTGCCGGGAGCAAGCCTCCATCTGTATGGAAAAGAAGAACCGCGTCCAGGTCGCAAGATGGGTCACATTACCGTCACTTCAGAGACGACAGCGGGCGCTATAGCGATCGCACGTCAAGCAAGGCAGGTGGCTTCATCGCGTCTGCAGTAAAGTGGTAGGCGTATTCCGCTGAGCAAGCGTGTTCTCCTGTGCGAGCTCTATTGAGGTCGCAAAGCCCTGCCCTTCCAGGATGCTTTGAGTCCGAGGGCACGGCGTCCTAAGGCAACCCACTGAACACCGAGAAAGACTCCTATGGCCAGCGGATGAAAAAGAGCGCTGGCAACGCTTTGTCGGAACCGTGGGAGGGTAAGGAAGCGAGGGAAATAACTCAGTATGAAACTTGAAATGATGACGAGGGATGTCATTCCGGATTGGCTGGTACTCGCCCAGTAGCTGAGCAAAAGCATGGTCGGAACAACCTGGCCGCCTGCAAGTAGTAGCGTAAAGGGGAGGATTGTTTTCGGTGATCCAATTCCCTCAGTGGCATTTTTCATGAGCCCCTGCAGGACGTCTTGGTTTGTGTCGTACATGCGGCATGACGCTATGTCACTCGCGTCAAAAATATCAGTACGAAGCCCTGCTCTTCGGAACAGTCTTGGTAGCATGATTCCATCATGGAGAGAGGACTTAATTGCATAGTGTCCGCCGGCCCTGCGATATGCGTCGCGTGTTGTGAGAAACAGTTGGCCACACCCTGCTGCTAACGATGGGCTGTTCGAGTGACGGCTTCGAGAGAGCGGCAGGAATCCTAATAATACAAAATGGATTAAGGGCAACAGAAGCCAGCCAAGAAATGTCGGAGTTTCTTGATGCGGGAATCCACTCGCGAGATCAACCTTTGAGTCTTGTAAAAAAGCAACACTCCTTGCTATAGCATCTGGCTGAACGGTTACATCCGCATCGATAAATACAAGAATATTATTGTGAGCCGCTTCTGCTAATTGGTGGCAGGCGTGTTGTTTGCCGCACCATCCGCTGGGCAGAGGTTTTCCGTGAACGAGCCTCACTCGTGGATTACGGTGAGTCCATTCGGAAACAATGTGAGCAGATGAGTCAGTGCTAGCGTCATCAAGCACAACAAGTTCAAAGTCAATATCCTGGCTTGCCAATACATTGAGAATAAATCCCTCAAGAACAGGAGCCTCATTTCGCACCGGTACTAATATCGAAACAGATTCAGAAGTATGGGTGTCTGGGCTGCGTTGAAAGAGTCTGAGATTTTTCCAAGTTAAGATGGCGGGAAGAAGAGCAAGGCCGCCTGCGAACACAGCAAGTAGGATGAGTGTGAAGTCGCTTTCTGTCACGATGGGTCCTCTTCATGTGCCGGGTTAAAGCGTTGGCCGGCAAGTGCCGACCGAATTCGGCGCGTGATGTCATACACCCCTCCAATGCCGACGGTACCTGCCGCAAGTTCAATGAAAGCGTTTGTTTCACGAGAAATCGCTGCAGTCCGTAATTCATTTTGGGTTTCTTCGAGTGCGGCCGCGAGGTGTTTGTTCCATTGGGCGGCATCAAGGTCTTGATGGAGTTCGACTCGCTGAGGTGTGCCGAAGGCAACAAGTACTTCGGGCAGCCGTTCGTTCCAGAACGGATATTCCACTGCAAAGGGAATAACCCACCCATGCTTTGCAGCAGCAGCAGCGTGACCAACACCGGGTTTCATGTCGACAGGCCGTTGTCGTGGGTCAACAAAGTCGCCTTGTGCTGTTACCCAGAAAAGAACATCGCTACGTTCCATGGCGGCCTTTGCGAATCGTAGGAAGCGGGCTGCACCTTTCCATGAATCACGCTCAATGCCTAGAAAGCCGATCCGTTTGAGAAATGAATATCGACCAAGAGCTGTTGCATCAATTGGTCCGTAGTTCATTCGATCAGGATAAAGTTTTTGTGCAACCAAAAAGAAGATTAGCGGGTCCCACCAGCTCGGATGGTTCGTGTACAGAAGCACAGACTCACCTTCAATAACCGGTACTGCAGGTCGATTATCCGAGGGTTTGAGGAGGCGTATTGAATGAAAGTGTCTTCGGCAGTATCCACGGACGTACCACATGAACCAGCCGTGAAGACGCTTTGCGTACGGTGGTAGCGTTGCGTCAGGAGACTTTTGAGTCCGTGGCATGCTCTGCGTTCGCTCTGACGTGCTCACGATGCGACGCACGCCGCTTGATCCATCGAACCGATTGGTTCAACGATACGATCTTGATCAACGCAGTCACCTGCTATCCAGCCAGACATAAGAACCATTGGCATTCCGGGTCCTGGGTGTGCTGATCCGCCTGCCAAATAAAGGCCTTCAACATCAGGTGAACGGTTGGCTGGCTTGAATGCCCCCAGGAACCGGCCGTGGCTTGCGAGACCATAAATAGCACCATCTAAAACGTGATAGCGGTCTTGAATATCTTGTGGAGTCAGAGCGTGTTCAACAACGATGTGCTCTTCAATGTCTTCAAGGCCAGCCGTCTGTTTCAGTTTCTCAATGATTCGATCTCTGTACGCGGGGAGCATCTCAGACCACTTGTGATGAGGTCGAAGGTACGGCGTATGCACAAGCACGTAGAGCGATTCTCCGCCGGGTGGTGCGACTCCTGGTTCTGTGGCCGCCGGTGCGCATACGTAGCACGTGGGGTCTGGAGCTGGCTCACCCTGGCGATAGATCGCCTCGAATTCTTTATGCGGATCAGCAGAAAAAACAAAGTTGTGGTGAAGCAGTTGGTCGTAGCGACGATTCAGGCCAAGGTAGAGAACAACGCCCGAACATGCCGGTTCATAATTCCTACGACCGAGAAATTTCTGTCGTGGTCGGCCATCGAGTAGTTCTTTGTGGGTGCGAACGCTATCAGAATTTGTAACAACTGCTCCACCTCGAATTGTCTCACCATCAGCAGTTAATACGCCGCTGGCACGTCCGTCTTCAACGAGAATCTGCCGGATTGCAGTGTTTGTTCGAATCTCCACTCCGAGGCTCAAGGCGAGTTTGGTAAGAGCCTTGGGAACCGCGGCCGTACCGCCGCGTGGGTACCAGACGCCGTCGTTCGACTGCATATGGGCGATTCCGCACAGGACTGCAGGAGATGATTCAGGGCAGCTTCCAACATATTGCGTGTAGTGGTCAAGCATTTGGGCGGCACGGCTGTCTGGAACATAAGACCGGACTGTTCCGGCAACACTATATCCCGGCCGCATTCGCATGACTTCTCGGAGCATTGAGACCGTAACACTTCTCTTCGGGTCGAACATGTCCTTGAGACCACCGATGGACTTCCAGAAAAAAAAGTCATCTGAAATTTTATGGAGTTTCTTGGCCAGATCCATAAAACGGGAGTAGCCATCGCCAGCTCCTGATTCAGGTGAGAACTGTTCCAGTTCAGCTTTCATTTTTTGAACGTCGGCATGCAGGTCGAGCGTTGTCCCGTCGTCGAAAAAACTTCTCCATTGTGGATCAAGCGGAACGAGATCAAGTGCTGATTCCAGTGGTTGCCCTGCCTCATCAAATATTCGCTTAAGTACTGCGGGGATCGTTAGAATGGTTGGCCCCATATCAAACCGAAAACCACCTTCTTCATAGACTGCAGCCTTGCCGCCGGTCCAACTGTTTTTGTCACAGAGCACCACTGCATAGCCACGAGCTGCAAGTGTGCAGGCGGTGGCAAGGCCACCTAGGCCACCGCCGACAACGATCACCTGATTTTTCACTTCAGCATCACTGAGCTCTCTCGGGCGAACACTCCGGGTCATTTCCTCTGTTGAGGGATTTTTCATCGTGTCATTGATGGATCTGTCCATTGCTCGTGCTTTTCCTTAGTGTTGTTGGCTCAGAGTCTATGCAATTTCAGCGACAAAAGCGCTCTATCTTAAGTACCTGCGTTTTACCGGTGCGCCGTGTAGTGTTTTATGGTAACTGCATCAGAAAAGCTCTCCACGGCAGCATTAACTACTACTTCCGATTGTTTCCGCCGGAAGTTGCGAGGGGGCCTGCCAAGGCTGATTCACTTGCTCTAATGGCTCACTTGTTTCAGACGACATGTTGAAGTCTTGAAGCAGCAAGTCGGTCGTAATTTTTGCCGAGGAATAAATGACCGGAAGCCCACTGCCTGGGTGTGTGCCGCCACCAACGAGATACATGCCATCAATATCTTCAAAGCGATTGTGCGGGCGCATATGAAGCATCTGATTCAGGTCGTGTGATAAGTTAAACGTCGCACCGCGATAGATCGCGTACTCTTCCTGCCAATCGTCTGGAGTGACCATTTTTTCATAACGAATTCGTGGTCTTACATTCTTGATACCAAGTTTTTCAAGTTGGTTGATTGCAACTTCACGGAAAGCAGGGGCTTCTTTTTTCCAATTTATGTTTGGATGCTTGTGACTGACGGGTATGAGGACATAAAGCGTACTCATGTCCTTCGGGGCAAGAGTGGGGTCTGTAACAGAAGCATTCTGGACATACATCGACGGGTCTGCACTCAAACAGTGTCGGCGTTCAATGTCGGCAAGATTGTCTCGGTAGTTCTCTGCGAGATAAATGTTGTGATGAGGGACGGAATCGTAACAGCCCTCGAGCCCTATGTAGAGCATGAAAGTCGAGCACGAAAAACGACGAGAGGCAATTTTTTTATCGCTCCATCGTCGCCGCAATGCGTCCGGAACCAGTCGTGTCATGGCTCTGGCAAAGTCAGCATTCACGACAGTTGCGTCTGCCGCATACTGACCTTTTGGTGTCGTTACCGAAGTGATTTTCTTTCCACTGAATTCCATTGATTCAACGGGTTCGCCGTAGTGAATCTCAACGCCCATGTCTTCAGCGAGACGAGCCATTGTCGCTGATACCTCTCCACATCCACCGATCGGATGGAATACCCCATGTTCATATTCAAGAAATGAGAGAATGGAAAAAAGACTCGGGCAACGAAACGGCGACATTCCCAAATATTTGGATTGAAACGTGAAGGCTAGTCGGATTCTTTCATCGGAAAAGAAACGGCCTAGTTCAGCATCAAGACTTTTCCATGGTTTGAGCAGAGGCACGAGTTTTAAAAGATCGGGGTTGGCCAAGTCCGTCCATCGCTCAAAGGGCTTTTCAAGAAATGGCGCAAAGCGGACAAACTTCTCGCGTGTTTCAGTCATGAAGCGTGTGAACGATCCGCGGTCATTCGGTGACAGACGAGCAACGGCGTCTTCCATCCTCGCCAAATCAGGCGTCGCAACGAGTTCTCCACCTGAGCCAAAGATCAGTCGGTATTGCGGGTCAAGTTTGACCATCTCGACTTCTTTATGGAGGTCATATCCGCATTTCGAAAAAATATCTGCAAGAACACGTGGGTAAAGAAAAAATGTTGGGCCGAGATCGAAACGAAAGCCTGTTCCGCTCTCGAGCGAACTGGTGCGTCCACCCGGTGTTTGAAGTCTTTCAAGGACTCGGACTCGCAGGCCAGCTTTGGCTAGCAACATTGCAGATGCGAGACCACCAGGGCCAGCACCAACGATCGTGACTGTTCGTGTCATATTTTGGTTTCGATAATGTCGATTTCGCTTTTTCTGCCCCTATAGAACACGAGGCAAGAACACTTCGCCTTACTATAGATCGGTTGAGTGGGCGGTCAAGAATCTCGCCATTGCAATTTGACGCAATCGACTCATCGAGGCACGAACTCTAATATGCAGGGTAAACAGCAGCCCCAACCGGACGATAGCGGCCAAAGAGGCCTCTACGGTAGTAAGGCACCGCGTATGTAGCCGGAGCATAATATGCAGTTGTTGGCGCGTAATACGCACTTGTCGGAGCGTAGTAAGCCGACCTTGGAGCGTAGTACGTCGTGGTCGGTGCGTAATAGGACGTGGTTGCAGCAGGGGCATAATATGCGGTTGTTGCTGGAGCGTAGTAGTTTGTTACTGCCACTGAACTTGCTGGAACTGCTGCTGCAACTGGGGGAGAGTACGCAGTTACGTTTGAATATGTACCAGAGGGCATGTATCTCCCGGTGTAGGGAGCCGGTTGGGCAACCACTGGCGAGTAGTAGACAACTTGTTGTGAAAATGCCGAAGAGGCACAAGAAAAACTTGCCACGAATGCGAGAAGCACGAGGGGAATTCGTTGCGTGGCTCTTGGTGAAAGTGTTTTGGTCTCTTGCATCTTGGCAGCTCCAATGACGTGTACGTGACTCTCAATACCCCTAAGAATACGCTAGAGGTTGCTTGGTTCGCAAACGGGCGGTAAAGTTCCCGCTGTCGGTTAGGTTTACCTCGAATAAACCCGCCGTCAATCATCGCGGTTAAAACTTGATAATAAGCGGGTATCAAGGGATTTTGAAAAGCTGCTTACTGCCCCACGGTGGGATTCTGACGTGAAAAAATCCCTCTCCGAGCGTCAGCCACCTGATTCGACAGCTGGTTTTGCTTCGCTTTTGGCAGTTCGGTCGCTCACGGTGCTGAACGATAACATGGCAAGGTGGATCGTTATTGGCCTTGGCAAGCGGGCGGCTGCATCCGTTGGTACAGCGCCGGCCGCCGTTTTAGCAATCGGAACGGCTGTATATGTTGTGCCGTTCGTGCTCTTTGCGTGGCTTGCAGGTTGGCTTGCAGACAGGTATCCGAAGCGATCGATTGTTATTCGGTGGAAGTTTGCAGAAGTGCTCATAGGTGTTCTTGCAGGTATCGCAATTGCATGGGGTGCCGGTTCTGGAGTTGTGCTAGGCGGCATCCCTTTGGGGCTGTGGCTGCTCCTTGGTGTGGTTGGGCTTTTTGGTCTGCAGACAACATTACTGAATCCAAGTCTGCTCGGAACAATTCCTGAAACAGTTCCAACGGCAAAGCTATCCTCAGCAAACGGAATTTTTGCCCTTGTCTCGTTGGCTGCAACGCTTGCAGGCATGGCAGCGGGAAATTGGTTGGCTGATCTAACCTGGCTGACCCCACAACTCGATCTTGATCGTCCGTTGCCGATGTGGCTAAATGATATTCCACGAGGTTTTGCGGTGCCTGCCGCGATAGCACTTTTCTCTGTGGCAACCCTCGGCTGGGTCCTTTCGCTGCGGTTGCCAAATGTTCCGGCTGCTGATGCAAATGCATTGTTTCCTCGAAATGGAATTTCTAAAACGGTAGAGGATCTCCGTGCTCTTTGTGCATCTCGCCGGCTTATTGGTGCAGCGGCTGGGATTGTTTTCTTTTGGGGAATCGCGGCAGTTGCCCAGCTCAACGTTGATCAATATGCGTTTGAATCTGGGGCAAACTCACAGAGTCAGGTGACGCCACTTCTCTTGGCACTCGTGATTGGCATAGGGGGTGGCAGCCTGCTCGCGGGACGGCTCTCAGGTCAAGGAATTGATGCGGACTCTAGCGTGAACCTTGGGATCGTCCCAGTTGGTGGAATGATCATGTCGATTGCATGTCTCGCACTGGCATTTTCAAGGCAGGATATTTTTCAGCCAGACGCGTCACTTTCAGTCGGTATGGTGTCGGCCGCATGGTGGCTTTTTCTTCTCGGTGTTGGAGCCGGAATGTTCGACGTTCCTCTTGAGGCATATCTTCAGGAACAAAGTCCCCCAGCGAAATTAGGGGCAACATTAGCATCGACAAACTTGTTGGTTTTTACAGGGATGCTCATCTCATCCATGGGCTATTACGTATTACGGATGCCTGTTGGTGCCGAGGAGTTGGCGGAGCCACTGTTTTCCGCACGCGGTATCTTTTTGATCTTTTCACTATGTGCGGCGGTCGCAACAGTGACTGCGATATTTTCAGCCCCCCGCTCTTCCCTGCGGTTATTTGTGGATTGGTTGATTAAACTTCTCTATCGGTTTCGCATTGTTGGAAACCAAAGGCTTCCGGTGCATGGGCCAGCCGTTATTGTTGGAAACCATGTATCGTGGCTCGATGGGTTTCTGGTTGTTCTTGCGTCGCACAGGCCAGTGCGGATGGTTGTGTATGGCCCGAACATTAAGGGTCAGTTTCTGAAACGACTTGCTGCGCAGTGGCGATTCATCCTTTTTGATCCGCATCCAAAATCAATTGCACGGGCTCTCCATGAAATCGAAAGTGGGCTCGCGAATGGAGATTTCATTGGAATTTTCTGTGAGGGTGGAATCTCCCGGACGGGTCAGTTGCTCGGTTTCAAACGTGGACTTGAACGCATTTTGAAGCGGGTTGATGCTCCTGCAGTGCCGCTGGCTATTGATGGGCTTTGGGGCAGCATTTTTTCGTTTTCTGAAGGCAGGTTTTTTACAAAATGGCCGTATCCATTCAGGCGTTGCATTACGATGCGGTTTGGTCCGCTTGTTCCCAGTGGGCAGAGTCCGGCTGTTATTCGTCTCGCGCTGCAAGAGACGGCGGCGAGGGCAGTTTTTGATAGATTCAAAAAGAACACAGGACATGATCGAACTGATGCCGCCACCGCTGAAGCATTCAGTGCCTGCTGTGTGTTGAGGCGATCTGATCGTCTGCTCGTGTCACTCGAGAAAGGTGATCCGCTTTGCCATGTGTTTGCTGACAGACGATCGCATCGACTGTCTGTTTCAGTAGACTCTTGTAATGAAAAGGCATCGGCTGAAGAATTCATTCAACTGTTCCAGCGGCGTCGAGTGACAGTATGGTTAGCAAAGCATGAACAGCTAGATGACATACTAGCCTTTGCCCGAGGCGAACCAGGTAGGTCTATCGTTGTGCCTGAAGTAATCGTGATACCTGTTCGCTCAGTTCTTGAGTTTGAGCAGCTTGCAAATACCCTGTCGCAATTCGAGTCTGTTTTTGAGGTGACACCTATTGTTGCCTACGCACCACCAGGATGTGGTCTTGTTGCAATGAATACGCCCCCGTCGAGGTCACAAAGCCAAGAAAAAACATACAGCCCTGATTCAGTCGGCAGAGTGGTAAACGGTGCGGTGGTGTGGCCTCGTGCGTCGCTAAGAAGGCTGGCAGCTGCTGAGCCGCTTGCCGGAGAGGCTCTTGAGTCTGATGCTGACAGCAGTCTGCTTGTTTCGGCAATGTGCAAAGATAACGAAGGGATTGGCTGGAAAATGCTCTCAGAGCAGTTCGATGTCGATGACAACGGATTCCTGAGACTCCGCTTGGACCGTGAGGAATAACGGTGTATTGTTGTATGGAGAAACTGCACCCCTAGCTCAATTGGATAGAGCATCGGTCTACGAAACCGAAGGTTACTGGTTCGAATCCAGTGGGGTGTACTTCAATTATTGAAGGCCATCGGAGTCTACTCCGATGGCCTTCTTTTGTTCTGACAAAGTCGTGAATGTTCCAGGGTGCGGACTCAATGAAAAAAATACTTACGGTAATACTGGTGGCACTGGGAAGTATGAACGGTGCCGCTGCTGAAACTCCACCTAATGTGATCTACATCCTGGCAGATGATCTCGGTTATGGTGATCTGAGCTGTTACGGCCAGACGCATTTCCAGACGCCGAATATTGATGCCTTGGCGAAGCAAGGTATGAAATTTACGCAGCATTACTCAGGCAGCACCGTGTGTGCTCCTTCGCGTTGTGCGTTACTTACTGGGAAACACATTGGCCATGCGGTGGTGCGTGGTAATTCTGAATTAATGCCAGAAGGCCAGCAACCAATGCCGGCCGACACGGTCACCATGGCGCACGTCTTACGGAAGGCAGGTTACACAACAGGGCTGTTTGGCAAGTGGGGCCTGGGCGCCCCGGGTAGCGTCAGCGAGCCACTCAAGATGGGGTTCGATCGCTTTTATGGCTATAACTGCCAGCGACAAGCGCATCACTATTACCCCTACTTTCTATGGAACGATACCGATCGCGACATGTTGTGGGGTAACTTTGGCACGGAGACGCAGGAGTACGCGCCCGACCTCATTCAGGACCAGGCTCTCAAGTTTATTAAAGCAAACAAAGGGACACCATTTTTTTGCTACTACGCCATGGTTCAGCCACATGCTGAAATGTTTGCGCCGGAAGTAAAAATTGCGAGGTACCGTGGTAAATTCCTACCGGAACGTTCCTACAAAGGCGTCGACTCCGGGCCGAATTATCGCAAGTTTCCGTATGGTTCGCAGCCCGAAGCGCACGCCGCTTTCGCTGCGATGGTTGAAGTGATGGACGATGACGTTGGTGAGCTTGTCGCCACAGTCAAAGAGCTGGGAATTGCCAACAACACGCTGATCATGTTCACTTCTGACAACGGCCCACACCAAGAAGGAGGGCATGATCCGGCCTACTTCAACTCAAACGGTTCCCAACGCGGATTCAAACGCGACCTCTATGAAGGGGGAATTCACGTGCCGATGATTGCAGCGTGGCCCGGCCATATTCCAGCGGGAACACAAACTGACCATCTTTCAGCGTTCTGGGATGTCCTGCCAACAGTTGCCGAGCTCGCCGGTCAGCCGGTTCCCGACGCCATTGACGGCGTCTCGTTTGTGCCAACACTGCTCGGCAAGCAAGGACAGAAAGAGCACGAGTATCTCTACTGGGAGTTCCATGAAAAGAAAGGCCGCGTTGCACTACGGCAGGGTCAATGGAAAGCAGTTCGTTACGACGTTGCTGTTGACCCAGACTCGCCTTTAGAACTCTTTGATCTGTCAACTGACTCCGGCGAAGCGGTGAATGTTGCTGACCAGCATCCTGAGGTTGTGGCAAAGATGAATGCGCAGATTAAGAATGCGAGGACTGCTTCCAAGTTGCCTAAATTTAATTTCCCGCTCGTTCGTAAAGGGGGAAGTGGCGGAGGTTCACAAAAAAAGTAGAAGTGAGTCACGGCTTGGAGAATTTCGTCAACGGAAACGACACACCCGGCCAAGACGAATGGAGCCTCATCGATATCGCAGCCGGCGCGGTTCACAAGCAACAAGAAAGAGCTGCCTTCATGTGAGCTTTGCTCGAGCGGTCTCTCGCCGGTACATGCGAGGTGAAAAAATGAATCCGGTGGGGATGTCAGGAATTGGTCCTGCTCGCTGTCTCAGTCATTGCTTGGAATAGAGTATTCTTTGAGAAACGGGGGTTCAGCCATATTTCTGTAACAGACGTGGTGCCAGGGAAATGATCCATGCAGCAGCACCTCGTGAATACTACGACAGAGCCAGTGAATGTTGTGGCAGTTTGTGTGGCAATCAGAGTGAAAGTGACTGACGGTAGGTGTTCGATATAATCCAAAATGAAAAACATATTTCCCAGTTTAAGAAGAGCCGAAAAAAAACGTATGACAAACCATCGCTGCATTTTCCTTTTGATGATCGTTGCAGGGTTCGTGGCTTTGCATGCTCACACCGTGACTGCTGAGCAAGCCAACAGCAAGCCTTACAACGTTCTTTTTATTGCCATCGATGACCTGAACGACTGGGTCGGTTGCCTCGGCGGAAACCCGCAGGCGATCACACCGAACTTTGACCGCTACGCGAGGGATCACGCGATGGTCATGAACAAGGCATACTGCCCTTCCACCGTCTGTGGCCCGACGCGCTCAGCGCTCCTGACCGGAAAACACGCGACGCACACGGGTGTGTACGGGAATGGACAAAACCTGAAACATGCCCCAAAGGCCAAGAACCTTGTCACCTTGCCGGAATATTTTGGTGATCATGGTTACTACACACTCAGCCGCGGGAAGATTTTTCACAAGCATGGCGTGGATGAAGGGCAATGGGCGTTTCAAGAGTTCGTCAAAGCGAAGGGATCGAACGGCCCAACGTTATGGGAAGAAAAGCCCACGTTGGCCGGCATCAAGTCAGGTGGCACTCCATTTACCTGGGGCGCAGTGAAAGGCCCCACAGAAAAAACCAAGGATTATGCGACATGTGCATGGGCTGCGGAACAACTCGAACGTGACTTCGATGGGAAGCCGTTTTTCATGGCGGTGGGCCTGTCGAAACCGCACCTCTCTTGGTATGTGCCGCAAGAATTCTTTGATCTCTATCCGTTAGATGAGATCGAGGCCGCGCCCTTCAATCGCAATGATCTTGACGACATTGTGCGAAAAGATGGGAAGCCAATTTTTAAGCCCACTGCCCGATTCCTTGTGGCTGATGGGAACAACATGCACAAGCAGGCAAACCGTGCCTATCTCGCATGCGTCAGTTACGTTGACCACTGTATGGGCGTCCTGTTTGACTCACTCGAAAAGAGCCAGTACGCGGACAACACCATTGTCATGATCTGGGGTGACCATGGGTGGCACTTGAGCGAGAAGATGCACTATGGAAAAACTGGACTGTGGGAGGAATCGGCACGCGTGCCTTTCATCGTGAACGTTCCCGGCGTCACGCCGCCGAACACAACGTGTGATGGTGTGGTGAATTTGATTGATATGTATCCAACGTTGATTGAGCTCTGCGGTCTTCCGCCAAATCCGAAAAACGACGGGCATAGCTTCACGGCATTGCTCAAGAATCCATCGATTAAGTGGGATCAGCCGACGCTGACAACCTATCAATGCAAGAACCACTCCATCACTGACGGACGGTATCGCTATACGTGGTATGGCGGGCGTGCCGATGGTGCCGAGGAACTCTACGACCACCATACCGACCCGTTCGAACACACCAATCTTGCAAGCGATCCAAGCTACAAGGAGGTCATCGTCCGGCTCCGTCAGCATGTGCCGACGCATCACGAGCCCGACAGTCCGTCCAATCCACACGATGGGCTGAAAAAGTCAAGAAGTCAGGAAAGCTCAGAGCGCAAGAAGGCGAGGTTGAAGTGAAGATTTCTGTTCTCATCGCCCTGGCCCTGAGTTTCAACTGTCTCGCCCTCCCAGCGTTCGCTGAAAAACCTACGAAAAAGCTCAATATTCTCTTTCTTGGCAACAGTTTCACCGCTCGACATGATATCGCTGGCCTTGTAGAGAAAATTCTCGAAGAAGGTGATCCCACCAATGACGTGCAGGTGCAGCGAGTCATTTACGGTGGGCAGAATATGTTCAAGCATTCGACCTACTACTTCAGCCAGAGTTTTATTGAGGAGAGCAGGCTTACTGAAGATGCCATCGCCCATCGCATTGCAACAATGAAGGGGTTTCTCAAGTCTGGCACCGCACCCAACCCTGAGGAGTGGGATCAGCACTGGGCCTCGCTCGGCAAAACGGACGTGTCCTTTGCTAGCATTCATAATCACATCAAGAAGGCCATCAAGAACCACGAGGTATTGCTCCGGGATAATCCAAAGACAAAGTGGGACTACGTGGTCCTGCAGAGTTGGCGAGATGTGTCGGACCAGCCGAATCAGGCGTATGAGCGCTATGCGGCAAAGCTTGCTGAAGTGGCGAAAGCACAGGGTGCCGACGTCATTCTGTATATGACGTCACCCGAAACGCAAAATGAGGATCCGGTTGCTCAGCCGTATAATGTGGCCTCTGCCGACCGAGACACGGCGGTGGGCAGACGGATGAAAGAGGCCTTGCAGCCAAAAGCTGTGATACCTGTGCCCCTGGCGATTAAGAACATTCAAACGGGTGATGCTGACAAGCCGGGTACTGATCTCGTCTTTCGTTACCACAACGATGGGCATCCAAATCAGACCTGCGCTTTTCTGGTGGCCAATATTTTTTATGCAGCGATTACCGGAAAGAGTCCTGAAGGTCTTACGTTCAACTCAGTCACCGAGAACAAGTTAAAGAATGGAAAAGACCCCGATGGCGGGGAGCCAACTGTGGTTTTTGATAAGAAAGAAAAGGCCTACTTGCAGCGGATGGCTTCCGAGGCAGTACTGGAATTCAATCGTGGTTCCAGTGCCTTGTAGCTTGCTGATTCCGTTCTGCATGTTCATTGATACAAAAGTTTGAAAAAGGCAAGGTGCATAATGAAACCATTTCTACTGTTGGCAGTACTGGCTTTTCTGTCGTCGAGTGTTTACGCCGAGAAGCCACCGAATATTATCTTGATCCTGACTGATGATCATGGCTGGAGTCAGCTATCACAGCCGATGGATCCACGCGTGTCGGAATCGAGGTCTGAGTATCTGGAAACACCACATATGAATCGGATCATGAACGGGGGAATGCGATTTACGAGTGGCTACTCGCCAGCACCCTTATGTACACCCACGCGACGCAGCATTCTTTGTGGCACAACTGCGGCCCGCAGCGGGACGGAATTTAGGAGCCCGTGGGTTCCGGCTGATCACATGACAATCCCCAAAGCTTTGCAGCGTGCGAATTCAGACTACCGGTGTGCTCATTTTGGCAAATGGGGTGAGCAGATGATTTCAACACCAGAGCAGTGCGGCTACCACGCCAGCGATGGGATGACAGGAAATGGCACGGGTGGTATGCCGAATACGCTTGGCGTGAAAGGCTCGCACGATGACGGGCCGCCACACTTTATTGACAACAAGGATGCCAAACGGACGCCGTCGATGACGGACCGAGCGATTGCATTTATCAAAGAGCAGGCAGAAGATGATAAGCCCTTTTATGTGCAGGCAAGTTACTATGCACAGCATCTATCGGTGGTCTGCACTGAAGAAGCATTAGCTAAATACAAAGCCAAAGGAGTTCCTGATCGGGGGTATCCACAGGCGTGGGCCGCCATGATGGAAGAACTCGACAAAGGTGTTGGCCGCATGCTGGACGCACTCGATGAACTTCAGATTGCCGACAACACATACGTGTTCTTTACTGCAGACAACGGAGGACGTGGCACGGTTCCTGGTGGGGATACAAATCGACTGCCGACTAATTTTCCTCTGACCGGCGCGAAGCACAGTCTGTATGAAGGAGGGATTCGCGTTCCCTTCATGGTACGAGGGCCAGGGGTGCATGCTGGTTCAGTGAGTCATGTTCCGGTTGCGGGCTATGACTTCCTGTCAACTTTTTTTGATCTTGCGGGTGGGATCGGTTCACTCGGTGATGAGATTGATGGGGTCAGTTTTCGGTCCGTACTGAATGATCCAGCAACGGTATCTTTGCAACGGCCAGGCAATGCTCTCATTTTCCACAGGCCTGGCCGCTACCTGGAATCAGCCATCCGTGAAGGTGAATTTAAATTGTTTATCAAGTGGACGCCACAGGGCAGTATAGATGTGCGTGAACTTTATCGTGTTCATGAGAACCCAACGGAACACGGGCATGATCTGGCGCAGGACAATCCAGAACGTGTTGATGCGATGGAAAAACAACTGCTCGACTATTTGGCGAGAGTGAATGCCGAAAAGCCTGCCCCGAAGAAGGTCAAACGGAAAAGACGAAGGCAATAAGTTTTTAAAATAATCCAGATCGCAAGACAGTTCAGTCTGTAGACCAATCCGCTTTATTGAGTGGCGGTATCTCCGTAGTCTCGGCCCATCAGGCTATTCAGAACACTGCTCTGCCAGTCATGGAGTTGATTTGACAGCGTCTGAACAATGTCAGGATGAACCTCGGCAAGGTTGTTCTCCTCGCCCGGGTCTTTCTTCAGATCAAAAAGTTCGACTCCTAACTTTTTTTCTCCATCAATGACTAATTTGTAGTCGTCCGTCAGAATTGCCTTCGCGCCCGTAAAATCCTGTTCCCTTATTTTTGGGTGGTGAAAGTTCTTGAAAGTACGAGTCAAGAGCCCGTCCTTTTCTTTCACGGTCGGCGTCGTGCCCTTTTGGAGTTCCGGGTCGATGTACGGCTTTGCTGATTTGTCATAATCTGCCTTGAAGGACCAGAACTTGATCGCCTCGCCACGCTCGTTCTTCTTTCCTTGCCAGTGTGGCACGAGATTAATGCCATCGAGAGGAACGTCTGGTGGTGTTGCGCCTGCCAGTTGGCATACGGTTGGAAGAATGTCCGCTGTGACAGCATTCACCGTTATGACTCGTGGTTCCGGTATTCCAGCGGGCCACTCAATGATTCCAGGAACCCGAATGCCGTTTTCGTAGAGTTTTCCTTTGAGTCCTCTGAAACGGGACTCTCTCAGGCCGCTTGGTGGAATACCGTTGTCTCCACAATACCACAGCAAGGTGTCGTCTTTGATGCCGAGCGTTTTAAGTGCATTGCGTAGCTTTCCAATTGACCGATCCATGGCTGTAATTTCTGCGTAGCGTTCAATCAAAACATCTCGTAACGGTCTTTTGACCTGCTTCCCAGTTGTATTGGAAGTTAACCTCACCATCGTGTCGCTGTATTTCTCTGGTAGATCCTCATAAAGAAGCAAATCTGTCTCCATGCCGCTGTACGGTTCATGGGGTGAGCCAAACCAGATGACTGTAAAGAATGGGACGTCCTCCAGTTGTTTTTTTTCAATGTATTTAATCGCTTCATCAATCAGGATTTCGGAACTCTCGCCGTAGAACTTTTTGGGAGGCCCGCCATTACGGGACAAGAATGGGTCGAGTTCAAAAAAATTGTCATGCGAAAGCCATTCATCAAACCCCATTGCTCCTGGGTTCGTCGGTGATGTTGTTTTGACAGGACCGACATGCCATTTCCCAAAATGTCCAGTCGCGTATCCTGCTTTCTGGAGACAGTGAGCGACTGTGATCTCTTCTGGCCGAATCGAACACCCTGGCGTAAACGTCCCGTAGCGGTTGGGATGTCTGCCAGTCAGGACATTACCGCGCGTGGGCGAACAGACTGGTTGTGCATAAAAGTTGTCCAGTCGAAGTCCGGAAGTCGCCATCTCATCAAGGAAAGGCGTTTTCACATACGGGTGTCCGTGGTAGCCAGTTTCTTCCCAGCCATGATCATCACCCATCAGTAAGATGATATTCGGACATGCTTGGCTTTCTTGCTGGGTTTCAGCGAATACGGCATGCGGTACAAGGCATGCTGTCAGAAAAAGAAAAATCGGAAGTGGGATGCGTGCCATGTGCGTAGTCATTGAGGGGGTGTCCAGCGTGTACTTTGCCAATGTCGCGAACTGTCCAAATACAAAAATGTAATGGTAGCGTGTTTCTGGCTCTGCAAATCGCTTCATCTCAATTGCTCGTCTGTATCTCAGTTGTAAGGAGCGAGACAAGTAGCAGGATGAAATAAAACGAGCAGATTTATGGAAAGAAACAAACATCAAGTTTCTTGGAATTTATCCTTAAATAAAACAGGTAACGTGGTTGGCGGATGACCTCGTTCGCGAAGGACGGCGAAAGAGATAATCAATTCTGCCGAATAACATTGTAGTAATAGAAAAATAGGATTTATTCTGAAGAACAAGCGGTCTGCCGGTAATGGTTCGTCAGTGAGTGAAAAGAATTAGAAAACCTGTGGCGGTAAATATGATGTTTTGTAATCCCGTTTGTCTGAGGTGCCGCTTCAGTTGACTTTGTCATCAGGATCATTGATCAAAATAGAACCCATGTACTCCTTGCTAAAACCACGCCTTGGGCTTTTGTTGCTGTTCTGTTTCATTCCGTCTCTGGCGAGTGAGTCATTGAGAAAATAACTGACGTATGAATGCTAACTCTAACATCGTTGCTTCCGCATTGCGGTCTTGTGTTGGTTCGTTTTCATCGAACATGGCGATTGATACCAAGGTGTCTGCGGAAAACAAAGTGGTGCACGGCTTCGCAATCATTTTCATGATGAGTATGGGGCTGGTTGCGCAGGCAAGTCAGGGGTCGGACGTGCCGGAGGCTTTGAGTACGTCGGCAATCACTGCATAGACTGTCACGATGACGCGGAGGCGTCCGGAGGACTAAACATTCAGTCACTTGATTGGAACCTTGATGACCCACATATCACAAATATCTGGGTCAAGATTCATGATCGAATTGTAGCTGAGGAAATGCCACCGGAGGATGCAAGCAGTCTTGGGGAAGTGGAACGTGGCGTAGCAATCGAAGATCTAGCAGGTCGTATCCAACGATTTCAGGAAAAGAACTATGCGAAACATGGACGTGCGGTATCACGTCGGGTAAATCGGTTTGAATACGAAAACATTCTGCGTGATCTTTTACACGACCCCACTCTCAAAGTTGCCGATCAGTTGCCTCTTGATGGAGAAGTCCATGGGTTTGCAAAAGTGGGGACAGCCCTCGACGTTTCCCACGTGCAGGTCAACGCGTATCTCGATGCGGCTGAGTCTGCCCTCCGTCGTGCGATCGAGTTCCCTGTGGAAAAACCCCAACCTCAGTCGAATCGCTACTATGCACGCGAGGAACCTCGGATGTGGGCCGGTACGGGCAATACTGGCTGGGCGAGATTTTCTCTCGCACTGGAGGGCCTCGAAATAAATGACACGTATTCCTTCGAGAAGAAAGGCTTTGACCCTGCTTACGAAGTTCGGGCGGAAGTGATTACGGTTGATAACACATCCGCCGAACTCACTGGAACGTGGCGGGAATCGACCAAACGCTCCAATCATGTTGGGACGCACTATCTGGCTGACAATAACGAGGGCACGGGTACCTACACGATTTCGTGGAAGGCTGAGCTGCCAAAACCTGGAACCTACGAAGTGCGAGTCAGTTTCATCGGGGGAAAGGACATGGCCCGGAAAGCCCCTTACCTCATCAGGCATGCTGAAGGTGAAACTCAACTGACGATCGACCAAACCGTTATACCCACTATTGAGAACCTTTGGTTTCCAATCGGACGTTTTAGATTCGGTTCCATTGGTAATGGTTCAAACTCTGAGCCTGTTGTGGCCGAAATTTCTCTAAGCAACAAAGATGCCAATGGATGGGTCGTTGCGGACGCCGTCCAGTTTGTGCCGCTGGATGACTCGGGCGAGGAGAACCAAAAAGCTCAACTGTCAAAAGAGCAGGCGTCGACCGCTATTTTTCGCGGAGCGTACACGCCCTTTTATTACGGTTTTGAAAAGTTCAAAGCACCAATCCGTGGTGACTACAAGGTTCGCCTGAAAGCGCGATCCGTACTTCGCCAGACTGATTACGTTGAGTGGGAGGGGGAAAAGAAACCGCGGCATTATCCAGCACTGGTGCTTGATGCAACGCGGCGATATCCGACGCCGGTGAATGATCAAATATTTTCTGGAAAGCGTAGCGAGCCAGTCAAAGTCTATTCTTCTACCCTCTATGAGCCGAACAACCAGAGCATGCTGCCAATTGGAATGTTCGAAGCACCACCTGATGCGCCCGAGGTGTTCGAAATGGAAGCCTTTTTCGAAAAAGGGGCAATGGTAAAGCTCGATTGCATGCGGCTGCCCAGCCCAATGGTTCCGGCAATGCCGCATACGATTCAGAAAATTGAGCCAGAGGGCTATCCCGGAGTTGCCTTTCATTGGTTGGAGGTCGAAGGGCCTTTTCTTAAGGAATGGCCGCCGGCATCCTATAAAGCACTCTTTGGTGACGTTCCCACGGAACAATCGGGGCGCCATGTCATCGCTGTTCCAACGCATCCGTTGAAGGAGGCGGGCGAGCTTTTGTCAGGTTTCATGACACGGGTCTACCGTCGGCCGGTTGCCGATGCAGAGTTCGATCGGTTCTACCTGTACGCGAAGCAGTTGTTGGAGGAGGGAGAGACTTTCACCGAAGCGATGATCGCCACCTACTCAGCAGTACTTGCTTCACCTGAATTTCTTTTTCACTGCGGACAACCAGGTGAACTGGATGACTTTGCAATCGCAGAACGTCTTTCATTTTTTCTTGGTGAATCGATTCCGGATGAGTCACTTCGTGCCTTGGCCCAGCAAGGAAAACTTCGTGACTCAGAGACGTTGCGAAGTGAAGTCAATCGCCTCCTTGAAAAACCGGAAGGAAGACGTTTCGTTAAGGAGTTTCTTGATGCCTGGTTGAAACTCGACGAAATCAACGATACTGATCCTGACCGTGAGCTGTACCCGGAGTACGCTGGTGACTGGTGGCTCGTGAACTCAATGATTGAAGAGTCGCGTCTCTATTTCGCGGACTTAATTGCCGGTGATCGACCAGCCCGAAACATCATCGATGCTGATTACACATTCGCTGATGAACGGTTGGCACTGCATTACGGCGTACCGGGAGTTGTCGGGCCCACGTTTCGACGCATCTCGCTTCCAGAGAACAGTCCGTATGGAGGAATCCTCACGCAAGCGTCAGTGCTCAAGGTGACAGCCAATGGAACTGTGACTTCACCGGTACTGCGCGGTGTGTATGTCATGGAACGACTGCTCGGCGATCCTCCTTCCCCGCCACCGCCATCGGTTCCTGCCGTAGAGCCAGATATTCGTGGCGCAACAACAATTCGTGAATTGCTGAAAAAGCACCGTGAGGATGCGTCCTGCGCAAGCTGCCATCAGAAGATTGATCCTCCAGGCTTTGCGTTGGAAGGATTCGATGTCATGGGACGTTGGCGGGAGAATTACCGCTCACTGGGTGAAGGATCTGAGCGGATCGAAGGTGTGGGTCGAAGCGGCAATGAGTATGTGCACTTTGTTGGAAATGCAGTCGATGCCTCCGGAGTGACACCAGAGGGGGATCCGTTCGAAGATGTTCTTCAATTTAAGAAATTGCTGCTCAAAAATGAAGAAGTCATTGCGCGGAATATAACTGAGCAACTCCTCGTATATGCCACTGGAGCGCCGGTTGGATTTGCTGATCGGGATGAGGTGTCGGCCATACTCGAGAAAAGTCGTGCATCAGAATTTGGCATGCGGACGATTATTCATGAAATTGTCCAAAGCCCATTGTTCTTAAGGAAATAGGCTAATGAAAACCAACCGTCGAACATTTCTGCAAACTGCTGGTGTCAGCGTGAGCCTGCCTCTTTTGGAATCTTTTGGAGCCTCTTCAGTAGAAGCTGCTCCTAAACGTATGATCGCGATCAATCAGGATCTTGGTTTTATTCCTAAGCGATTCTTTCCAAAGACGGCGGGACGAGACTATGCGATGTCCCCTTACCTTGAGAAAATCACAGAACACAGGGAGCAATTCACCGTATTCAGCGGGCTCTCTCATCCCGGTGTTGACGGTGGCCACCGTGCTGACAAAACCTTTCTGACTGCAGCTCCACATCCGGGGCGAGCGAGTTTTCGTAATAGCATCTCTCTTGACCAGGTAATCGCCAATGAGGTGGGCAACAAGACACGATTCCGGTCGCTTTCTCTTGGCATCAACGATGTGAGGAGTCTTTCTTATACACAGGCCGGTGTTGAGATACCCACCATCAAGAGCGCAGCTGATCTCTACAAAAAAATGTTTCTACAGGGGGATCGGGATGCGATGGAAGCACAACTCGATCGGCTTCGGAGAAAGGGTAGCATTCTTGATGTCGTGTTAGGACAGAGTTCGCATTTAAGCAAACGTGTAAGCGATTCAGATCGGCAGAGAATCGATCAATACCAAACCGCAGTTCGCAGTCTTGAGCAGCGGCTCACTGATGCGGAAGCCTGGGAAGCGAGGCCGAAACCCACTGTCGATGAAGCGTTGCCCGAGTATCCGGAAGACAAGAAAGAATTTTTCGCAATGGTTCGCATGATGAATGACATGTGTCGGCTTGCCTTGCAGACGGATTCAACTCGGGTCATCACCCTATTCCTCGGCAGTGTACGCACCCCAGGTGTAACGTTTGATGATGGTAGAACGCTCGGTGGCTACCATAATCTTTCTCATCACGGTAAAGACGAAGTGAAGTTGAGTCGGCTTGAGGAAATTGAAAACGCACAAATGGAATTGTTCGGTGAGTTTCTGCGGGATCTTAAGAGCGTCAATGAGGTGGATGGCAACCTGCTTGATAACACAATCGTTCTCTATGGCTGTCATATGGGCGATGCCAATATTCACAATAATTCCAACCTTCCAATCATTCTTGCCGGTGGCGGGTTTCAGCACGGGCAGCACCTCGCATTCAACTCACAGAACAACACCCCGCTATGCAATGTCTTTGTCAGCATGCTCCAGAACATGGGAGTCGAGACTGATCGATTCGCCAGCAGTACTGGATCATTGACTGGACTGGTATGAGATTGCTCGACCAATTTGATGTCTTCGCTGGCTCGCTGCAACAATTGGAATGCTCTAAAAAACCGTAGTGGCACAAGCATTTTGAAACTTGCGCGGCAAAGGCTGAAAAGAAAATGGCAGACATATCGCGAGCCTTCCGGCGTCAATCTGTCCTTGGTCCGTGGTGAGCTAACTTGTTGCACACGTCGGGCCGTCTGCACGTTGCGGTTTGCCAATCGGGTGTTTTTGAGGTTGAAAAATCGCTTCGTTGGTCTGCTGTCACCTTTCGGCTATTCTTTGACAACCGAGGGTGTCGCAATGGGCCGCCTCCCGGATAGTTCATCAGCTGTTTTTGTCGTTGGAAGGTCGTCGTGCCGAGTACCTGTCTTGTAGAAAATCCCCTGCCCTCGGCAGCCGTTGACAATAACGCATCTCTTAGTCCGGAAGCAGAGAAGCAGTATCCGACAAAAGCCGAGGTGCTTGCTGCTATTCCAGCTGAATGTTTTGACCGCAGCCTGATCAAGTCGTCGTTCTACTTGCTCATATCTCTGACAATGACGATCGGTAGTGGAGTACTTGCATATTTGTTCATTCCGCTGACCTGGTCTTGGTTTCCCGTCTGGGTCGGGTATGCCATCGTGGCTGGAACTGCGGGCACGGGGTGCTGGGTCATTGCACACGAGTGTGGCCATCGAGCGTTTGCGAAACACAACTGGCTCCAGGATGTGATTGGGTACTGCCTGCACAGCATTATGCTCGTGCCATATTTTTCATGGCAACGCAGCCACTCGCTGCACCATGCCCGTACCAATCACCTCGACAGTGGTGAAACACATGTCCCGCACCGCGATACGACACCCAGCGGTGCAGCCCGGCTGTGGTGGCATAAAACAATCGGTGACGAAGCTTTTGCCATCGTTGCGATCGCCATTAACACGGTGGCTGGATGGCCTCTCTACCTATTAACTGGTGCGTCGGGAGGCCCGGCTCGAGGGACGACAAATCACTTCTGGCCTGCCTGGCCATTCTCTGTGGCACTCTTTCCAGGAGGATGGGCTCGCAAAGTCTGGCTGTCCGATATCGGCATTCTTGTCGCAATTGGCCTGCTTGGCTGGTGGACCTATTCCTCAGGGTTCATACCAGTGCTTGCGCTTTACCTCGGACCCTATCTAGTGGTGAACTTTTGGCTCGTCTTGTACACCTGGCTCCAGCATACTGACGTAGACATTCCACACTTCGACAGCGACGAGTGGACGTGGGTGAAGGGAGCCTTTATGACGGTTGATCGGCCATATGGTTTCATTCTTGATTTTCTGCACCACCGCATCGGCAGTACACACGTCGCGCATCACATGGATGCTCGAATCCCGCATTATAACGCCGTCAAGGCGACGCGTGCTCTGCAGGAAGAATTTCCAGACTTTTATCGGTTTGATCCAACACCGATTCCGAAGGCACTTTGGCGAGTGGCAACGCGTTGCCACGTCGTATCGAAGTGTGACGAAGGATGGAAATATGCCGGATGAAAATCGAACTGGAGTTTTGATCCTAAGCTTTTGATTTAGCTTCTTTGCGAACCTTCTTACGGATCTCGCGTTCCGCTTTTTTTTTCGCTTTGCCGTCGGGATCGGGCTCCATGGCCCCTCCAATTTTTTGCCGTAACGCTTGTGGCACCGTGACCGTTTTCCCTTTGATCTCGATTTGCTTGACGAGTGCAAGCTGTTCATTGATCTGCCCCGGAGGAGAGGTGTTATGCCCAGGGATGAACTCTCCGAAAGGACGACCAATCGTTTCGAGGTCATGTTGCATGAAAGAACGCATTTCTTTTAGGCGATTAGCCTGTTTCTTGTCATTCGCTAAGTTTTGCATTTCCTTAGGGTCATTTTCCAGGTTGTACAGCTGGTCTTCATCAAAGAACCCAGGATGATCTGCTCCTCGTACTCCAATGCCCAGCCGTCCGATGTAGGATAGCGCCTTTGGCACGTTCTGCGGTGAGGCTTTCTCGATTGTGGCGATCTGTTCTGTAGTGTGACGAACAGCAATGTAGGACCAGTCTTTGGTGACGGCCGCCCTCGCTGCTCCCATTTCGAGGTACAGATGATCCCGCCAACCGTTGGCTTTTCCATTTTGGAAAAGCGGACTTAGACTTACTCCGTCAAGATGGTACGCATCAGGTTTCTTTGCTTCAGCGAGTTCAAAATACGTTGGTGCAAGATCGATGTTCTGCACGAGTTCGTCACACACTTGACCCGCTGGGATTCCGTTCGGCCAACGCATGATCATGGGCACCTTACAACCACCATGTGAAAAGACGGATGCCTTGCCGTCACGGCCGTGATCTGGTGCAAAAATCACCAGTGTGTTGTCATCGATTCCAATTTCTTTGAGTTTTCGAAGGATTGCTCCGAGTGAATCATCGATCCACGCCTCGCCAGCTACGTGGCTATCAGGATCAAATCCTTTTTCTTTAATTGTTTGTAGAAGTTCTGCTCGCGGTGTCATCACCTCAGGCAGACTTTTTACTTCTCCTTCTCCAGTTATGAGTGGATGATCCATCGATTTTCGCCAGGACTTATCGGGCCCGTGGAGGAGTGTGCTGCATAGATGGAGATAAAAAGGCCCGTCCTTGTTCTCCTCAATGAATTCCAAAGCTGCCACCGTCGTCCACTCTGGGTTGTGTGATGAATAGGGGTTATGAATGTTTTCCGGGTAGACATTCTTCGCCCAGGAAAAGCCCAGTGTTTGGAGGTAACGACGCATCCAGCGTTCATTGTGTTTAAATTGAGCCGAGGTTTCAGGGCTGGGGCTCGCGTCTTTCGGAATGTCGATCCATCCGTTTTTGCCTATGTAGAACTCTGGGAAATCGAGCTTCGAGGTGAGATGATATTTCCCGACAAACCCAGTGGTGTAGCCAGCCTCACGGAGAACATTACCCACGTTCATATTGTCGCGTTCGAGTGCAACATTGAAATTGGGGAGGCCCTGGTTTTCTATCCCACCAACTTCGTCAATGTACTTTTTACTGTACGAGTTTCCAGCGAACCGACCGGTGAGGAAGGTGTATCGGGAAGGCGTGCACACCGAGCTGCTCACATATGCCCGGGTGAATTTCATTCCTTCCTCTGCCATGCGGTCGAGATTCGGCGTGTACGTGTCGCCCCCAAAAGCGTTAATACTTGACGGGTTTTGATCATCGATCAGAAACATGATGATGTTTGGACGCTCGCCACGAGCCACAGGAATAAACATTGCTGATAAACAAAGCATTGAAAATGAGAAGAAGCGTTTCATGAAGAAGTGCCTTTGCTGTGTGACGAGCTGGAGAGTTCTGGATTTGGTATTCAGTGCTTCAATGGCAGTAGATTCAACTGATACACGGTTTGAATCACTCACTGGTCTTTTAATGTTGTTGAAAAGAAGTCCAGTACCAATTGCTTTGCTTCAGGTGTTTGGAATTCCTTGCCTCCATGCCCTGCACCGGTGATCACCTGTAGTTCTGATTGTGCTCCAGCGGTTTGAAGCTTTTTATGTAACCGCTGGCTCTGTGACAACGGAACGCCAGGGTCTTTTTCACCATGCATAATTAGAAATGGTGGATCATCCTCTGAAACCTGATAGAGAGCACTCGCTTGTTTTGCTAATTCGGGTATGTCCCGGACGGTGCTACCAAGCAATTTCGCCCCGTTTGATTGCGCTATGTCGGCTTCGGTTCTGGTTTCCGAGATTGTATTTGGTGGCATGGTTAGGAGGTCTGTTGGACCAAACCAGTCACAGACCGCCTGCACGCGGCTCGAGATTTTTTCCATACTGGGGGCATCGAGCGTTCCCAAAAGAGCTACCAGGTGACCGCCGGCTGAACTGCCCCATGCCCCAATTCGATCGGGGTTGAGATTCAATGTTTTTGCGTTCTCTCGAAGCCAGCGTACTGCTGCGCGGCAATCGTCAATTTGAGCGGGCCACTGAGCTTCATGCGTTAAACGGTAATTTATGCTGGCAACAGCAAAACCGTGAGCAGCTAGCCACGCCGCTGGACAACGGTCTTTGGAGCCATTCTTCCAGCCGCCTCCGTGCACCCAAACAACAACCGGAAGCGTGCCCGAGGCTTTCTTGGGTCGATAGAGATCAAGCTGGAGTTCCTGTTCGTCAACTGTTGAAAATGTGATGTCGCGTAGAACCTCTACGCCTTCGGGGGCCGGCAAGAGTTTCCTGGGTGTCATTTCTTTTGCACCAGAATTCGCCTGCTTAATGGTGAACTCAACAAGTTTTTGGCTGGTAAAGAATCCTTCAAAAAAATTGTGGCCCTGCCCTTCGACTACTTCTAGTTCGACAAACGCTTGAGCACCAGAAGAGCTGTATATTTCCACAAGTCGTGCAGCGTTCTGTTTCAGTGGAACAACGTTGTCGATGTCACCGTGAATAATGAAAATCGGAATCTTTGCTTTGGCAAGTATTCCAGCTTTTTCAATCGGGTTATGTTGTTTGATTGCCGCGGCCAAATCTTCCTCAGACATCTTGTACGCGGGAGCCGCTCTTTTCATGCCTGGATACGTCGTCAAATCAAAAACTGGATAAATTCCAGCGATTCCGGCAACCTTGTTCGTGTTGCGAATTGCCCAGCTGCTCGACCAAAGCCCACCACGACTCCGGGCAAGCAGGCATGGTTTGGCACCGAAGTTTCGTTTAGTCGTCAGTTCCCTGTAGAGAGCTGAGAAGTGCTTGCGACCCTCCGGCGACCCGTAACTTTCACCAACATCAATACCAGCTACTGCAACACCCGCGTCAAGAAATTGTTGGTGCATCCACTTTTCATGAACATCAGGGGAGCGGGGAAGCGTCGGTGAATACATGACCCATGGCTGAGGTGTTGATCGTTTTTCCTGGCTTGGCCAAAGAATAAACGCAGGGCGATCATCGACTAGAAAAGTCTCGCCCTCAAGAATGAGTTCCTTAATTGTAGCGGCTCGCTTGTCTTGCGGCTGGGCGTGTGATAAGCCAAGCATTGTCATGCAGGAGGCAGCCAGGAGCAGCAACAGAAAGATATTTCGAGAAAACAATTTAATTACCTTCTGTCATTTTTTCAGTTTTACGTTTTTCGCGTGCGGCTTTCTTCTCTTCTTTTGACATTTTCTTGGCTGGTGCACCGGCATCCGGATTCCAGCGTTTTTCCTGATTGCTTACCGGGTCTGCCATTTCGTCGAGCCAGGTGTTGTATTTATCCGTGAGTTCGGAAACTATCTTTGGGTGTTCTGCAGCAAGGTCGGTAGTTTCGCTGAGGTCCTTTTGAAGATCAAAGAGCTCAATACGATTCTTTTCTGCGACGAGTTTCCAGTCTCCGGAACGAATGGCCCACTTTCCTTTGGCTCCTGCAGAGCTCCAGTACAACTCATTGTGGAGTTTGTTGGTTTCACCCCTGATTGCTGGCAAAATGCTCGTTCCATCGAGAGGCTTGTCCTTTGGCATAAGAAGTCCAGCGGCGTCAAGAGCTGTAGCAAACAGGTCGATTGACCACATGGGTACGTCACACTTTTTTCCCCCCTCTAATTCAGCTGGCCACGACACAATAAACGGGACATGGATTCCGCCTTCGTAGTCCATCTGCTTAAAACCACGCAGCGGTGCATTGTTTGCGTGCATGGTACCGGAGCCACCGTTGTCGGTAAGAAAGATGAGCAGCGTGTTGTCAAATAAGGCGTGCTTCTTCAGCGAGTTCACGATCTCCCCTACTCCCATGTCGAGGTGCTTGATCATCGCCATGAGGGTGTCTCGTGTTTCGTCTCCGGTGACCTGCTTGATATCTTCTTCAGGAGCCTCGGGTGGCGCGTGCACCGCGTTGTAAGCAACATAAAGAAAGAACGGTTTGTTTTTGTGTCGGTCAATAAAGTCGACCGCCTCTTCGGTAATACGAGTGGTAAGGTAGCCTTCTTCTTTGATAGGTGTGAGACCACGATAAATAGGATGGTTCATGTCTGAGTGGTCAAAGTAGGGATGTGCCCCGCGTCCCATGAAGCCATAGAACTCATCGAATCCACGATTCATCGCGTGGTACTCTTTCGTGAGTCCAAGATGCCACTTGCCGAGGGCACCAGAGACATAACCGGCTGGCTTGAGCCGTTCGGGAAGGAAGACTTCATCAAGTGGAACGCCTGACCCCCCCTCCCCTGCTGTGTAGATTCCAAATCGTTGCTGATACCGTCCAGTCATCAGTCCGGCCCGAGTCGGTGAACACACATGCCCACTTGTATAGCCTTGAGTACAGATAGTGGATGAATCAGCGAGGGCATCGATATGTGGGGTGCTGACTTCCGGCGGAGAATGCGGGTTGTAACTGACGTCAGCATAGCCCTGGTCATCTGTGAGGATAATGACAATGTTCGGTTTATCTGCGCCCATGACAATGCACGGCAAGCAAAGAAGACTAAAAAGTGCTACTTGTGTCACACGTCGATGTATCGTGGTCACGTGTTCAGATTCCTGTCTACTCGAGTAGGGAAAGGTGCGAATCTATTTCAGGCCGCTCGCGAATTAAGAATCATTCGTTATGGCATGGTCGATCAAACGGCTAAATCGCTGCCCGTTCGTCTCATTTTCGTTTTTTTCTGTTTTTCTTTTCTTTTTTTTCTTCGTGCGTGACACTGCGAATATATGCTTCGGTTTCACTCCGCGTGAGTCCGCCAGACTTATCGCCGTCAGCCCGTTTGAAAATGTTTTCAATATGGTTGCCGCTTGTGCAGATGATGGCAAACTCTTTGATGGAGAGCATGTCGTCTTTATTTTCATCTGCTTGAACGAACCATTCGTCTGGTGTTGTTCGTGAGAGTTTCCACCAGGACACACCGCTGAGTGCTGTGTTGAATTCGGCTGCGTCAAGCACGCCATCTCCATCTTTGTCCGTCTTGCGAAATGAGTCAGGGCCATGCTTTGGCGAGTAATAAATCTGTTCGCTGAACTCACCGTAGCTGATCGATTTGCTGCCGTCTTGGTCCACCATTTTGAATAATTCTTGCTCCGTCATTGTGAGACGCTTTTCTCCGAGCGATGACGGCTTGCCTATTGGTGGAGTAAAAGTAATGGTCTTTATTTGCCCGTCTTTTCCGCAGGAGGCTTTCACGCCAAACCCCACCTGCGGTTCGTGTTTGCTTTTTCCTGAGAATCCGATGAAGGAGACCTTCGACTTTGAGTCCAGTTGAAGCGTGCGGAGGCTCTCGCCAGTCTGCTGGACATCAAATGCCTTGCCCGAGGAGTCGACGCGTGTCAGCGTGCCAACGACAATCGCACTGTCTGCACCTTTGCTATTCGGTTTTGCATAGACATTCGCAGAGCCGGCAAAGAAAATGCAGATCAAAACGGCAGCTACTGTACGAGATGATTTTAGTTTCATGTGAATAGCTCCAAGATAGGTGGTTCTTCATCACCGACGGTCATCGGGCGACCGGAAGGTGAGGTTGCTGGTTTTTCAATGTCCATACCAGCCGCGTATGCGATGCTCGCGTGAAAGGCTCCAACCGAGACCGCATCATCTTCTGGGTAATAGCCGGCATCGTCACTCTTCCCGTAAACAAACCCTGCTTTGGTACCCCCACCGGCAAGAACGGTTGAAAAGCAAACCGGGTGATGACTCCGACCATCGCCACTGAAGGCGGGTTTGCGACCAAATTCTGTCGCGACAACGACCAGCGTTGAGTCGAGCATTCCTCGCTGTTCAAGGTCAGTAATGAGTGCTGCGAATGCCTGGTCGAAGACTGGTGCCACTTCACTCATTTCGTCGGCAAGTGCTTTATGGTGATCCCAGCCATCATGCTTTACTTCCACAAAGCGGACACCAGAAGCTACCAGCCGTCGAGCGAGCAGGCATCCCTGGCCGAATGAGTTGTCACCATACGCTTCTCGCTGTTCCTGGGACTCATCCGACAGATCGAAAGCCTGTAACTCCTTGCTCTTCATTAATGCCAGAGCATCGTCATAGAATCCGTTGTACGCGTTGACCCTCTTGTCGGCGAAGTTTTTGCGGAAGTCGGCATCGAGGCCGTTTAGTAATGCGAGGCGGTTTTTTGCCTCAGAAGTGCTTCCAATAGATTTGACATCACTAATACCCTGAGAAGGATCACCAATTGCAAGCGGCGCATAGCTCGATGGGAAGAATCCATTTGCTTGGTCTGAACGACGGTTGATGCACACGCTTGATGGTAACGTGTCACTACTTCGCCCGAGATAGTGGGAGCCCCAGGCTCCGAGGTTGGGGTGGAGAATCGTGCCTCGTTTTTCAAAGGCAGTCCGCATGAAGTATTGCGCTGGTGCGTGGACACCAATCTTTGCCTCCATTGAGCGAATCAGGCAGACGCGGTCTGCCACCGTTGCAAATTTTGGGAAGAAATCAGTGACCTGGAAATCAGCTGAAGTGTTAATAGCTTTGGCAGGTCCCTTCGATTTTCCCACTTTGGGGTCCAACGAGTCGATATGACTCAAGCCGCCACTGAGCATCAACCAGATCACACGTTTTGCTTTGCCGAAGGCAGCTTGTTTCTGAGTTGTTGGACCAGCGGCCGCAAGCGGTGCCGCCTGGAGGACACTCAAGCCGAACGACGTCGCGGCACATCGTTCTACAAAATTTCGGCGAGTGAGGGTGTCTAAAGAATTTAGTAGTCGCTTCATGATGAACTCAATCGTTAAGCGATTCGTTTATGAATTACGGTTGGGTAAAATTATTGAATAAACATGAACTCACGTGAGTTTAAAAGAGCCCAGACGATGTCGTCGAAACCGAGCCCTTGGTCAAGTGCGTTGAGACACTGTTTCATGTCTTGCGTACGCGGAGGACGTGAAAGCATCGCACTATAAATAGCGGTGATCTGCATGGCAGGCGTGCCTTTGTCCTGACTGGTTTTCGTGCCGCCGGACTGTACGGATTGCATGGTTTTTCGTTTTCCTCTGTTTTCTTTTCTAGTTGCTTTTTTTCTGGTTGTCTTTTTTACGGTTGTGTCGGTGTCTGAAACTTTGCTCATCAGGCTTTTTGCGACCTCACCGTTCATCATTGCTAGCGATTCTGCGATCCCACCTTCAGTTGATCCGTCATCAGCAATTGCACGAGCTGACTGACCTGCGACTTGCAGAAAATGTGTGGGTGGCATTGGTTGTGGCAATTCCGAAGCCCTCAGCCATGAATCTTCACCGCGTAGTTTGGTTTTTCTTCCTTTTGTAGAACTCATGAAGAGACCGCGTCCACCATCGCTGTTGGAGTCTTTTGTGCTTTGTTGCTCAGTCAGCAATGTTTTTGCAAAGGCAAAGATTTTCTCTCGGTCTTTCACAATTTTCTTTTTGTCATTCTCAAATTCAAATGGAAAAACAAGGCGTTCAATGTTTGGAGCATGGTCTGTTTTAATTCGGTCGATTTCCGGTCCTCGCAGTAGGAGAACAATGGAGTCCCATATCTGCTCAGCCGTCATCCGACGCAAGAGTGGGCCAGGAAATCGAAAGTCCTCACCCTCAGGTGGAGTCATGCTGGCCTGCTGCTGATATGTTTTAGTATTTAGTACAACTCGCTGGAATTCACGAAGATCGAAGTCGACATCTCGCATGAGCTGGCCAAGAAATTCCAGCAGTTGTGGGTTTGTGGCATCTTCGAGATTATCAATGTTTGTGACCGGCTCCATTACGGCGACGCCAAAGGGTTTCTTCCACATACGATTCGCAATTGCCTCAGCAAACCGGGGGTTTTTCGGTGATGTCATCCAGACTGCGAAGAGAGTCCTCATATGGCGAGGGTCTCTGGTCGTCACGTTTGCTCTCTTTACACCCTCCCACGTTATAAACTTCGGAATAACCTTCTCGCCGGGCTTGGCATCGTCATATGCATAGTCCTCAGGGAACACAGTCGAACGGGTGTTGTCAAAAACGACACGCTCCATGTTCGGCTGAAGCAGCGTCACGAGATTCGCCTTTGAGAAACGGTCGTCACGCAGTGTTATCGCTGGCTTTCGAGTGTCGACGCGTTCAAAGTCAGTTGAGCCAAAGAAGGAAGCCATTTCGTAGAAGTCTCGCTGGGTCCAGTCGGCGAATGGATGGTCGTGGCATTGAGCGCAGGCAACATTGGCCCCCAAGAATGTGGTGAGCGTGTTGGACAGGCTGTCGAGCGGCATGCTGGCATCGCGCAAGAGGTATGCGGTAGCACCATTCTCTCCAAGACGACCTTCTGCAGTGAGCATGTCGTAGACAATTTCATCCCATGGGCGATTTTCCCGAAGCTGGGACTTGAGCCATGTGTGGAAGGTATAGGTCTTTCCAATTCGATAATAGTCATCTTTCACACGAAGCATGTCTCCCAGCCAGTTGAACATGTGGGACTCGTGCCCAGGGGATTTGAGCAATTGATCAATTAACTTCGCACGTCGGTCTTTACTGGTTTCTGCGAGAAAATGTTGTAACTCCCCACTCGTCGGAATACGACCAATTACATCCAGGTATACGCGGCGGACAAATTGGATGTCGCTGGCGGGTGGGTTCGGCTGGAGTTCATGCTTTTTCAAATCAGCGTTGATGATCTCGTCGATCCGTGCGGATGCGTTGCTCATGTTCTCAGCGTGTGCATGTGTTGTTGCGATGATGAGCACCAGAGACAAGATGCGACAGGCGGTCGATATTTGAGTTGTTGGCATGATTACAATTCCGAAAGCATTTTCTCGTAACGGGAAGCGTTGTTGAAAGTGAGTCGGAATGGAGCAGTAACTTGTGTTTGTTCTAAAACGATAACTCGGATTTGATCAACGGCTGAACTAGCTGATAGATCAAGTGATAGTGTACGTCGGTCATTGCTGAGAGTCACATTGTCGCGACCTGAATCAGGCTGGTCGTCCGGACGGGCGGGTTCAATGCCTCGCCGGGTGTTTCCGTAATTTCCTCGCGGATGGCCAAGCAGTTCGTCGGTGCTGATGAGTTGGGCCGTGCCACCGATCAGTCCGAGGATTGGCCGATTGAACGTGATCTGTCCGATGACTCTCGCACCGTCAGTTTCGTTCCGGAAGAACTCACCGATCGGATTAAGTTGCAATAAATAACTTCCAACGACCTGTCCGGCACCAATCGACTGTTTGTTCCGTCGGCCAACGCGGACGTACTGTCCAGGTTCGGTCACATCGACTTCGAGGTCTGATTTCAGAATGACGCGGGAGCACTCACGGAACACTAAAATGCGGTCACTGTCTTCAATTCTACCCGGTACAAAGTCGGGGCCGGGAGAGACGAATTGCATGAGGCCGGTTGCCTGCAATACTCCAGATGTGACTGGCCACGCCTTTTCGTAGCGCATGGTTGCATACGCCACCGAATCGATAGATTCGGCTTTTGGGCTGGAACGTACGGCACTACCCTCGCGAACAAGTTGTGGTGTGTTCTTGCTGTCAGTACGACTGACCTCAACTTCTCCTTCGAAGACGCAGACGTCGGTTTCACCGTCTCCGCCCACCGAGACACCAAAAGCAGTTCCGAGATCAACCACATCCATCGCTGGTGTGAGTACTTTGAAACCAACCGCAGAGTCTGGCACGGAGGCTGTAAGGATTCCACTGGTGAGAACTGTTTTGTTGGGCGAGATAATTTCAAATTGGGCAGGCCCCTGAAGCGTAACAGTGGCACCATTATGAAAATCTAATCGTGCTAGGCCAATCTTTAAATGTAATTTTCCCTTGCCGATTTGATCTCCCTCTACTCGTTGTTTGTTTTCCCATTTTGCATGGGATGTATACTCAAGTGTGGCAATTCCAGAAGTGTCAAGATTTCGTTGCGGAGCGTCATTGTCTCGCTGTAATTGGATGCCTGAAGAATTCAGGAAAAGCAGAAGTAATGCAACCGTAGCGAGTGCCACTACTGCGAGTGTCTGCAGTGACAGTCGAATTTTTGATGTGTTTCTTCCAAAGCCGATCGCAGAAGAAGCATAGCTTGGAGATTCTGAGGAAAAGTTTGCCCCAATATTATCCACGCTTACTGTATCAATTGGACGACCATGTTCATTGATTAACCCCGTCACCAATCGCAGATCATTAAATTGTTGAACACGATCAGGTGAGTTTGCAAGTTCACGGTTCAACAACTCTAGGTCGTTAGCATTAATTGCGTCTTCGAGGTACAGCGTGGTCAGGTGTAGGAACGCTTCATGATTCATGAGAGGGTATCTCCCATTTCAAGTGCAACCATTTTCTTTTGAATGCACTGGGCAAGCGTGACATAAATTCGCTGCAGAGCCTTATACACAGTTTCTGGCTTACGGCCGAGTTTCTCAGCCACCCGATTGCCGGGTAATCCTTCAAAGTAACGCATTCTGATTGTTTCTCGCGACCTCTCACTCAATCCTTCAAGGCAGGCACGAAGTGCTTCGGCTCGAAGTGGCATGTCGGCAGTACCGCGGCGTTCAAGTTCTGTGTCCACAAGTTCAAGGATTGAGTCGTCAAGCAGCGTGGCTTGGTATTTTTTTTTACGAATCAATTCGTAGCATCGGTTGCGAAGCACCTTCCACGACCAGTCACGCACGTGTTGAGGACCTTCGAACATATCACTATTCTCAAACACGCGTGCCAACATGTCTTGGTAGGCATCTTCAGACAGGTGGGTCTTGCGCAGAATCGACCATGCTAGCGAGAACTGTTTTGTCCGTTCGGGCATCAAGATTTTGAGGATTTCAATTCGGTCCATGACTTTATCATGCGCTACATCAAAAAGTGTGGACATGCTTTTCAGAAAAAAAGTGTTTCCCCATTAATTCGATTCCTTAACGCTGCATTACTGGCAGTGGAAAGCGAACGCCACTTTATTCGCTGCCTAATATAAATCGATTTTGGGTCCTGAGGAACGTGCAGCGTCTTAGAATAGCCTGGTGTCTCAGAGGATTTCGAGTACGTCACCCGCTACACTTTGGAATATTCGGGTAAGAAAGTCGCGTGCCGAGTGCTTTGTATGGGGATTTTGTAATTCCTTGCCGCTAAGCTCGGTAATTTTCATGATAGAATCGAAACATTACCCATGCACACTCATCGCCAAAAAAAACAGATGTACATAAAATTCTTTTTCGCACTGCTCGTGATCTGGTCAACTGCTTTTGGGCTTTCAACTGCAACTGCACAGACTACGAACATCCTCTTTCTCGCTGGCGAGCGATCTCACAAGTCCGGCGAGCACGAATTCAACGCTGGCTGTCAACTTCTTGCTAAAGCCCTCAACGAGCAAAGCGGCCTCGACATTCATGCCACTGTTTTGAACGGCTGGCCTGAAGACGAGTCCATCTTCAATGGCGTCGATGCCGTTGTTATTTACTCCGACGGTACCAAAGTTGTGAGCCATGGTTGGGAAAAAGCTGATCAGCTTGCCAAGACTGGCGTTGGCTTAATGTTTATGCACTACGCTGTTCATCCGAGCCCAGAGGAAGGCGCGAGATACTTTCGTCCCTGGATCGGTGCGGCCATGGAAACCGGTTGGTCGGTGAATCCTCACTGGGTCGCTGACCTCCGCGCGCTTCCGGATCACCCGATCTCAAGCGGCGTTGCTGATCTCGTCCGGGCTTACGACGAGTTCTACTACAACATGCGTTTCCAGAAGGAGCGTGGTCAAGTTGTCGATCTTGTCACGGCAGTCCCAACACCCGATCGCCTGAAACGTGTAATTAATCTCTGGAACCAGCACGGTGTTGATGGTCTTGGCAAAACGCAGACTTTGATGTGGGGGGTTGAGCGAGAAGATGGCGGACGCGGCGTTGGATTCACCGGAGGCCACTACCATCGCAATTGGGCCATAAATGACTTCCGGAAGATCGTCCTCAACGCTGTCGTGTGGGTCGCCGGCGTTGACGTCCCGGAGGATGGCGTCAATTCCAAAGCTCTGACAGAAGAAGAACTCAATGCTAATTTAGATGAATACCCCACGGCTAACCCGTGGATCGCCCTTCCTGACACTAAAGAGTTCATGAAGCTGCCCGCTGCCACCAACGTTTCAATGGAAGACTACAGAAAAGCGGAGGCGGCGAAAAAGAAACCACTCGTGAAAAAGAAGAAGGCCACTAAGGGGTGATACAAAAGTGGTAGTGGCGAATTGCTAGCAGACGATTCAAAAGTGACGTGTTTGGTTGAGGATGGCACTGGCGTATCTGGAAAATCAAAGGTGATGGTCACCAAGTATTTTCGCATGAGCACGGAAAAGTAGAGCCCTTTGAGTTCGTGACTCGTTACAAAAGTGCTGTGAGCGGCGATTTTGAAAAACCAGCAAGTCAACACACCGTAGGAGTTGTCACTATCTGGGAGGTAATGAAATGAGGATACGTCAATTCTGTGCCATTGTCGCTCTGGCGGCCTTGTCTGGAGGGTGCGTCGCTGTTGCTGAGGCTGATGGTGCCCAGCTTCGATCCGGCGTGAATGATATTGTCATTACACAACAAGGTGGCATTAGGCGTCAGGTGCTTATCGAGCTGCCTCAAAAAATCTCAAAGGGTGGTCATCCGGTGGTCATTGGTATGCATGGGGCTGGTGGACCGGTTGTCGCGTACAACCGCAGGCTGAAGCCCTTCGTCAATCAATATGGTCTGATTAGTGTCAGCCCACTTGCTACGGAAACGAAAACGGGCGTCACAGCCTGGTCTTTTAGAGCAGACGCGAAGACCAATGCTGACGATGTGGGGTTGATGAAAGATATTATTGCATTGCTGGATACGCAGGGGCTTGTTGACCATGCCCGCATCTACGCTACCGGTTCTTCGAGTGGAGGCTTGATGGCCTACCGGCTGGCCCGGGAAACAGATCTTTTTGCAGCCATTGCGCCTACAAAATGCGGGATGACCATCGGCGGGCATGAGCCACTGGAAAGCACTCGGCCGCTTTCCATCATGCAGGTTATTGGTGATGCTGACAAAAGCTACCATGGCAGCAGCGGTAAGTACCCAATGTATTCAGCTCAACAACGCATGGACATCTGGTCCACATTTAATAAATCTGAAAAGCCAGTCTTCACTGATCACGGCACCTGGACCTCCACGCATTATGACTGTGCTAATAACAAAGAGATTGAACTGATGGTTCTTAAAGGCGTTGGCCACAGTCTAGGGGAGTGGGCTCCCGTGACCGATAAAATGCTGATTCAGTTTCTTTTGAAACAGAGGAAATAAAGGAAGGCCCTGGACGCTTTACTGGCAGTCGGGAAAGAGGGCTATCACACCATTCGTATGACTGCTCTGCTAAAAAATGCGAAAGGGCCGCTGCTGGTTTTTGCTAAAGGGAGAGTCAGGGGTTCGTTCGGTCACGGCGATCTTGATGTCGCACTCAAATACTCTCAAGACAACGGCAAGACATGGCCCAGGATTCATGCAGTGCAGGATGATGGAAGGCGCGCTGTTGCGATTCCTTTTCCGCAAGTTGGTGGTGCGACCGGGCAAATTTTTTTTACTGAGTTGTGAATCCCAGCACACGAAAGGAGATGTTGACTTTAAAGAAAAATGATCAAGGGAGATTTGCATGAGCCATTTCGATGATGCCGGCAAGCTGGCCTGTCTATACGAGGCGGGTGCAGAAGTTCATTATGAAGAATTTCCGGTGCTGTGAATCTGTCTGTGCTATGATTCCGGCGGAAAAGTCCACGGGCCGCCCATTCGACGATTTCAAAGAATGAGTACACGCGAAATTAAAGCCATGAAACCATTCCATTGGATTCCAGTCACACTTTTAGTCACCTTAAGCATTTGTGGTTTCGCAGATGAACCATCGAATTCTGATGCCAATACTGCGTCGCAAGGTTCGTGTGAACGGTCCACGCCAAATGTGCTGGCTTACTATTACCCTTGGTACATTAAAGGTGATTGGTCACGGCATGACTACGTCGGGACACCGGAACTAGGAGAATACGGAACCGATGCACCGGTAATTGCTGAGCAGCATATCGACTGGTGCGCTAATCACGGCATCGACGGGCTGTTTGTTTCTTGGTGGGGCAGGAAGCACCTTACCAATAAACACCTGAATGTCGGGTTTCTTCAAGCATCCAATATTCAGCGAATAAAATTTGCTCTGTTTTACGAATCACTAGGGTTACTTGATTCGAAGGATGGCAAGAGTGACGGCGTCTGTGACTTTTCAAACCCTGCTGTCATTGAAGCGATGACAGATGACTTCCAGTATTTAAAAGATAACTATTTCGATCACCCTCGCTACTTGAAATTATCTGGGCGTCCAATCGTTGGCATGTATGTGACTCGAACGTTTCGAAACTTCACTCGCGATCACTTAGACCAAGTCCGTGAGGCAATCGGATCAAACGTTTTCTTGATTGCAGACGAAGCGTTCATTGGCAGACAGGCATCCCCGGCCACCGCTGTGAATGGCCCCGGAATTTTTGATGCCTACACAGCATACAACATGTTCGAGGATGGTAATGTCCGCGGGGACGATACGGCACTTACGTTCCAATCACGTGAAGCGTTACCGATCTTTCGCACATGGGCCGCGCAAACACCATTTATTCCAGCGGTATTCCCAACCTATGAAGATTTCCGAGGCCATAAGCCACTGCCCGGAAATTCTGCCGACTTTGCCACGCTGCTTAATGCTGCCTCGGACATCGCAACCCCGCTTGGTTCATCAATGCCGCCCATTGTTTTAATCACCTCCTTCAATGAGTGGTGGGAGGGGACCACAATCGAACCAACAACGGAGTATCAGAAGGAATATCTGCAGGTCATTCAGCGATTCAAAGTGTTGTCCCAAGATAGTGTCGACTAATGCACGTCGACTGACTCGGTGGTCACACCTCGTGCATGGATGATCGGTCTGCCTCTACAGTGATGTCACACCTCGAGAATGCAGGTTTCATGGCAATCTTCCACGACCAGATTGCTCTTGGGGTCGTATGCAACGCAAACACGTGACCATTGGCGTTGTTCACAACACCGGGCCCACCGTATATCGAGACTATGTGTATGCAGTGCATCGGCTTGGGTGCAAAAGAAGCAAT